>Ga0302233_10001534_pt1 | contig 15910 bp, 19 predicted proteins | sample II_Palsa_N3_1_FD_193516 | JGI IMG/M metagenome (GOLD analysis project Ga0302233, IMG submission 193516) | Peat permafrost microbial communities from Stordalen Mire near Abisko, Sweden - II_Palsa_N3_1 | ecosystem: Environmental > Terrestrial > Soil > Palsa > Peat permafrost | place: Sweden... | reverse complement strand
CATTGGCTGGAGGCTGGCGGGTTGAGAGACGGGCCCTGCTTCACGATTGCGCGCTTTTTTTTTCAAAAATATTTAAAATCAGTGACCGTTAAAACCAATCCCGCGAAGAGAGATCTCCTAGCTTACAGCCGCCCCCAGAAGGAACAGGCACCACACACCAAAAGAGGCCTTGTCCAAAAGCACGCACAGAAAATAGCCCGGTCGTGGGATAACAGAAAAACGCCGCGGGGGAAAAAAGGGAAAGGGAAGGAATGACAGCTTCGACTCAGCAGACTGAACCGACCGTGAAAAAGAACCGACCGTGAAAAAGAGCGCGAAAAACAGCAGCGATAACATCATGCGTAAACGAGCGCAGCGAGACAGCCCTCGCTCGCCTGCTTCAACCCTCCGCTCACCCACCACCCGAACATGGATGATAACCAAATGCGTTCATTTTTAACGGGTGTGGCCCCCGTTCCAATGAAAATGGTGCAAATTGGGCGTGACGTTTCGAACGTGGGCAGGGGCTGGCGCACGGGGTTCCTGGTGGATACGGTGCGTTGGACGACTACAAAGGCCAGGACGGCGGTCGAGGGGTATCGGGGGTTGGGGCCGGTCGCTGTGGTGGAGATTGTGCATCGGCATGCGCGCGATTTCGTCGTGGTGAACGTGCCCAGGCTGAGGAGGATGCTGGCGCTGACGGCAGAGGGGCTGGCGAGGGAGCGTGTCGTGCTCCGACTGCACCGATCGGGCGTTATCGACGTACGAGCCAACCCAAATAATTATTTATTTATTTATTCTCTTTTGGGGGTGTTAGATCGCGGAGCCAAAGCAGGTGCACGAGATGCTGCATCGCTGCATGGACGTGCACACAGCAGAAGTGGGAGGGGTAGGGACGGTGCAAGTGCCGGACGACAGCAACTGGTTCACGCCCTGCTTGTTTGGGCTTTTGCTGGACTATCCTGTGGTTTACTTGCCCAGTGACGACTTTGACGACGAGGGCGGGGGCGGCAATGCGCCTCTCTCGCATCAGCCGCTGGCCGTTCACACTGTGTACGCGGACGGGGAGGTGCTTATGCGCTTCACCGTGCCCGATGCATTGATGTCTAATGAGAGCATCCGTTCTGTTTTGTCTGCATTCGAACAGGGCCTCAAGGAGCGGATCCAGCTTGCTCCCAGAGTTTCGATAGAAAAGGAGGTCGTTGTCGCCACTGTAAGTTTGTGATATACGTAACGGAAAACAAGTCTTTTCACAGTAGCAGCAGCGACTACAAAAAAGAGGGCAGATTACTTGCTTTTGCCGTGGAACTTGCTGAGGATCTCAAACGTGTAAGGGAGGCCCGGTGCGGTCTGGTTCTTGATGGAATAGGACAGGTAAAAGAGGCCCGCGGAAAGAAGGTAGTGGAAAAAGTCGACGGGGTAGATGACCGGGGGGATCGTGGCCTTGACGACATCAAAGAGGGCACTGGCCAAGAGGATGAGCGCCGTGCCGGTCTGGCCAGCAGCCTTCCCGTAGTAGCTGAATGCGACGAGGCTCGCCAAGGAGAGGAGGGTGTCGTACACGTCGCCGGGCGTGCCCTTGCTCGATCCATAGGCGTAGTACCGCAGGGCAAAGAGGATCACCAGGGCACAGACGCCGTGTGCGTCCTTCAGGCCGTGCTTAGTGAAGATGCTGCCCTGGTACGTGGCAGCGAGGTTGAGCGCAATCAGAGGGAACGCGACCGACCGACACTTTGTGGTGCATTAAAAATCGTGTTATTTTTTTCCCATCCGGGTACATCGTACCGCTGTGCTCAGCAGTTCGTGGGCGTCCGTGACGGCACTGACTCCGCTGAATCGCAGCAGACCCAGCGATGAGCCTGCGCCAACCATGGCCATCCCGAGCTAACGTCACGGTGAATGTTTGTTTACTTCAGGTGTGTGCCATTATTGCATCGCATCGTACCGAAGCGAGCGGGTGGTTTGACCCCAGGCTCCGCAGCACGTGCAGGACGGTGGCGATCAGTGGGACCTCGGACACGACCGTGGTCCACTCGGGCGCGCTGACGTTTGCGCTCATCTGATGTTTTCGCTTTGAGGCTGCAACAAAATCGCACCAAACATTAATTTGCTGATTTATTTATGTTTTATTCTCGTTGACCGATCGATCGATAGATAGATCGAGGTGGACAGAAGGAAACCTGCAGCCTACAGCAGACGAAGGCAAAAGGCAAAAACAGACAAAAAAAATGCGACGCACGTGATCTCCAAACATTAGTTGCCACGGCGCGTGTCAGAAGGCGACCGGTCTCTTTTCATTACATCACTCACACAATGGGTACGTTGGAGGACATCCCCCCCTTCGTAGCAGGACAGCCGCACCCCCAGTAGCACAGCGAGCAGGGGAAGACGCGCAGGAGGGAGAGGACGACGAGGAGAACAGAGGGCCGTCACACTGGGGGCGTGGATGGATTGGCTTGGGGAGGATTGGCTTGGGGAGGATTGGAAGGGGACACGAGCAGAGCAGAACCCTACCCCAGCTGAAATTCGGTTATTGCGTGCAGGTATCAGCCGTGACCAGCGCCACAAGCGACGCCCCACCGGTGGCAAGCGCCCCCAAGTGCTCAAGAAGCGCAAGTCTGAGCTCGGTCGCCAGGTATAAAGCGGCAGTCCCCTAATTTCACCTGCTAATTCTTTTCTCCCGTCCGTTTGTTTAAAAGGCTGCCGGCACCAAGATTGGCCCCAAGCGTGTCCACACTGTCCGTGTCCGCGGTGGAAACATCAAGCACCGCGCCATGCGTCTTGACACTGGCAACTTTGTCTGGGCTTCCGAGTCGATTGCCAAGAAGACCCGCATTATGGACGTTGTCTACAACGCGTCCAACAACGAGCTCGTCCGCACAAAGACCCTCGTCAAGGGCGCCATCATCCAGATTGATGCTACCCCCTACCGCCAGTGGTTTGAGGCCCACTACGGTGTCCCGCTCGGCCGCAAGAAGGCTGGAAAGGAGGCATGTTTCTTATTCTTCTGTGCATGTGTGTGTGTGTGCTTACACGGTGTGTGCGTAGGATGAGACCGCTGAGAAGAAGTCCAAGCACGTCCAGCGCAAGATCGAGGCCCGCAAGGAGCAGGGCAAGACTGAGGCCCAGCTCGCGGAGCAGTTTGCCGTCGGCCGTCTCTACGCTCGCATTGCCTCGCGCCCCGGCCAGTCGGGTCGTGTTGATGGCTACATCCTCGAGGGCAAGGAGCTCGAATTCTACGTCAAGAAGCTCAAGACCAAGAAGACCGCATAAATTCGCTCCTAGTGGGGATTTGCTGTAATTTCAAAAAGGCGCTCGTTTATATAAAAATAAAAAATAAAAAGGACAAAAAAATAACTCCATTTTCAAGGGTCAGTTTGTTTTTCCAGTGGGGGGGAACGATGGCTTGTCCATAGCGGGTTCTTTTACAAAGCGGGATGAATTACAAAAAGAAGAAGGGCCGACAAAAGATTTATGTGCGCTTGAGGGCCTTGCGGGTCTGCATCTCGAGGGCGATGTAGGCGACGACACGGAGGGCAAGGGCGATGCCCAACAGAATAAAGATGGGCTCCCACACGACCGAGGAGGTGAAAGCAAGCGAGGCGATGACCTGTGACAAAAAAAAAAAATTGGCATTTAGATGATCAAATACGTTTTTCTTTTTGAATTGCTGTACCTGCTCTCCCGTCTCCACTGGGCAGATGGCGATGCCGTTGGCGTAGACATACTGGTCGGGCTTGCAATAGAGCTGGAGGCCGGTAAACTCGTTGAGGCCGTAGGCCTCGAAGCCCCACTTGAACGGGCTGATCCACTGGATCCAGCTGACCCAAGGGCCGATCGCGTCGAGGTTGGTGAAGAAGCCACCGCTGCGGAGGAAACAGAGGATTAAATTGGAGACAAAAAGGGATATAAAATTGTAGACGTACAAGAGCATGAAAGGAATGATAAACACGGGCGACATGGCAACAGCGACCTCGGCGTTGGGCATGGCGCAGCCGATAATAAGACCGATGGAACCACCATTGTACATTTGGACCTATGTATAAAAAAAAAATAAAAATAAAAAAAGATCAGTGGCTTTTGGGATTTCTTATTCGTACAAAGGTGCTGAGCATGAACGTGAAGAATTGCCCTGCGGTTGGGGCCAATCCTACGAAAAAGTACGGGACACTGGCTGCGACACTGCAAAGGGGATTTCAGCTTTTAGTTTAGAATTTTTTTTTTTTTGCTTGTTTGCGGGGGACATACACTGCGATGACGATGCTGAAGGGCAGCTCGCTGACCATCTTGCCCACAAAGTAGGTGGACACCCTGTACATGCCGCTGTACTGGTCACGGATGAGGAGGCCACGTTCGAGGGGGAAGGTGAGGATGATGCTGTTGGCGTTGAGCATGACCATGCCGATGGTGAAGAAGAAAAGGACACCGACACGGTCCTGGATCGAGGACTGGTCGTGGTCGAGCTTGATGTAGGTGGCACCGATGAAGAGACCGATGATAACAAACTGGATAATGCGGGCATAGAAGGTGATCTGGCCAAGGCAACGAATTCAGCAAATGTCAAGGCATCATCACGGTGGTGCATACAGGGTTGCGGTAGGTGTCGAGGGTGGAGCGGGCAGCAAGGTACCACGTCTCGTAGAACCAGGCCGCGCTCTTCTCGGGCTTCTCGACCGCCTCGAGGAGGGCGTTGGCCTCGTCGCTGACAATGTCCTTCTCCTCGGTCATGTCGTGAACGACGGTCTAAAATATATAAAAAATAAATGAAATGGATGCATAAAAGTGAGTGGGTGACCGACCTTGCCGTGGACGAGCCATTGGTTGGTGATCTTGTCGACGCGCTCCTGGTCTGTGGCGTCGCGTGTCTTGAGGATCTTCATGTAGTAGTCGCTGGGGTTGGAATAGGGAGGGCACTGGTAGCCAATCGTGCTAAAGTACTCGACGGCCTTCTTGGCGGGTCCGGAGAAGGCGGTCTTTCCGGAGGACAGGAGGATGAGACGGTCAAAGAGGGCGTAGATCTCGGACGAGGGCTGGTGGATGGTGCAGACGACGGTGCGGCCCAGCTCGGCCAGCTTGTGCAGCGATCGCACGACCGAATAGGCGGTCCAGCTGTCGAGGCCGGTCGTGGGCTCGTCCAGGAAGATCAGGCTGGGGTTGGTGACCATCTCGTAGCCGATGGCAGTGCGCTTGCGCTCGCCGCCAGAGATGCCACGTTGGAAGCTGCGGCCGACCTGGGTGTCGGCGCACGCCGTGAGCGAGAGGATCTTGATGAGGTACTCGACACGCTCCTTGCGGTCCTCTGGCGACATGCTGCAAAGGGGGGGCCACACAAATTGGTCAGAGGGTTCCAGGGCTGGGTGGTTTATTATTATTACAAGTGAAGGCGGAGGTTGGCCGAAAAGGTCATGATCTCACGGGGCGTCATCGTGCCAAAGAGCAGGTCGTCCTGCATGACGTAGGCGGCCAGCTTGTTGAACTTCTTGGGCATCTTGCGGTTGTTGAGGAGGACCTCGCCCTCGCTGACCTGTGTTGCTACGGTCAGTTGTGTTTGGGTTTAGGCTGAGGGATTCATGCCTTGACACGGCCCGCGAGCACGTTCAGCAGGCTCGTCTTGCCACCACCCGACGGGCCCATGATCGCCAGGACCTGGCCCGGGTTGGCCGCACCGGTGAGGCTGTTGAGGATGACCTTTTCTGACTGTGCAAAAAAGGCGCGTGGGTTTAGTCAAGGCGTGGGGGATTTTAGAACTAACTCAGCCGTACCACTTCGTTCTTGTTGAGGGCCACCTTGACCTTGTACGTCAGGTTCTCCCACTTGAGCTGCAGCCGCTGGTTCTTGCCCAGGCCGTCAACCTCGGGCTCGACGACGTACGACTTGGCAGACTCGAGCTTGGCCGAGCCCACCGAGCCGGAGCCGTCGCCGTTGGTGTGGCTGTGGCCCTGGCCGTTGGCGGCCTTCTCGGTGTCGTTCAGCGGGACCTTGATGTCCTCGGTGTCGGTCATGCCTCGTGCCTTTTTCGTTCGGTTGCGAAGAAGGGGGAAACTGAGGCGTTTGAAAACAGCTGAAAAACCAAAAAGCATGTGCTTTTTGCATGACGTCAGTGCCGTGACGTCTTTTTTGACAGGGTCAGAGTTCTTTTTAATTTTGTCCTATTCATCTTGCTCAGCATCGGCGCTGCCGCCCGACTCCTTCTCGAGCTTTTGCTTTGCCAGCCAAGCCTGCCTGCGAGCGACCTTGGCGGCTTGCTGGGCCTCCTTGCGGGCGTCCTGCTTCTTCTTGAGGATGCGCTTCTTCTCGCGCCCGACCGCGGCGATCTTGCGCATCTCCTTGGGCTTGATGTTGCGTTTCGCGGAAACCTAACGAAACTAAAACGTCAAAAACGATGATCCCTGCTGTTACGCAAGCGCACCTTGCGGCTGAATTTGGATACGCGCAGCTCTCGCTCGTTCAGTTTTAGGCTTGCGGCCGTTGCCTTGGCCACGTTCTCCGCATCGGCAAACACCACGTAGGCATAGCCTGCTGGCCGGCCAGAGTTGTTGCGCGGGAAGACCATGGCCTCGAGCTCGCCCACTTGCTCTTCCTGTATTGGTATCCTCAGATCGCCGCACAGAAGAAGAACGTCTTTTTTTACCAGCAATGCCTTCAGGTCCTCCTCGGCGGCATCAAACGACAGGTTGGCCACATGGACGGTGCGCTCGATCGGCAGCTGTGACAGTGCATCGCCCACGATCTGCTTGTGCTCGGCCACCTTGACGGCCTTGGGCGTCCCCTCTTCCTCTGCTGCCGGCTCCTCGTCGACCTTCTCCTCCTCTTCCTCCTCCTCCTCCTCCTCGCCCTTTTGAGCCTTCTTTGGCTTCTTGTCCTTCTTTGGCTTCTTGCCAGCCACTGCGGCCACGACGACAGCCTCCTCCTCGGTAGCCGTCTCTGCCTGTGCCTGCGCCTGCGCCTGAGCCATCAACCGCTTTGTCTTCTTCTCCTCTAGCGCATGCACACACAATCGAGCATGAGCAACCAGCCCAGCCGTCCTTGGCATTGCTTACCTTGCGCAAACCGACGTCGCCTCTGCTCGATCGGGTTCCTGCTCGTCCTCTCGTCGTCGTCGTCCTCGTCGCTGCCCTCCAGCCCCAGCACGTCGTAGATGTCCTTGACGCCCGTCTTCTTCTTGGCCTGCTGGGGCGCTGTGGCAGCGGCTGTGGCCGTGGCCGTCGGTCCCTTGGCTTTGGTGGTGGTTGGGGCCATGTGGTCGATGCTGTCAGAATTGGTCATCGGTGGCTTTTTTTTGGTTTGTTTGTTTGTTTGTTTTCGGTGAATTGTGAAAGTCCTCTGCAGTCAGCTCTGCTGCCCTACCGGATCGGACTCAAGGCGACCGAGCCGTGCTGTTACTTATTAAATTTCTGCATTTTGCAGCTGAAAGGGATGGACTTCTCGTTCACCAACATCCGTTACGTGCTGCACAACCAGAAGCCGACCGCCGACACCGGTGGCGACAAGACGATTCTCGATGGCGTGAGCGGGTTCGTCAAGGGCGGCACGTGCCTTGCGATCATGGGTGCGTCGGGTGCGGGCAAGTCGAGCCTGATGGACGTCCTGGCGGGACGGCGCGGCGGTGCTGGTGGCAACAGCAGCAGCAGCAGCAGCAAGGGAACGACACCGGCGATCGAGGTCACGGGCGAGCGAAGGGTCAACGGACAGCGACTGCCCGCAAACTTTCACCGTCTGGCTGGCTACGTGGCACGTCCATGCCTTTTGTCCTTCCGTTGGTTGCTCATCGTCTTGTGTTGCTGGTTTGAAAAAAGATGCAAGACGACGCGCTCATGGGCACCCTGACGGTGCAAGAGACGCTGCTGTACTCGCACGCCCTGCGCATGCCCAAGGACGTGCACGAGCGGGAGGCGCAGTCGACGGTGGACGCGATCGTCAGGGTGCTCAACCTGGGCAAGGTGCAGCACGCTCGCGTGGGCACGCCGCTCAAGCGGGGCATCTCGGGCGGCGAGCGGCGGCGGCTCAACATTGGCATCGAGATGGTCACGTCGCCCGCGATCCTGTTTATCGACGAGCCCACGTCCGGCCTCGATGCCCGCAACGCCCTCCGGGTCATGCGCGCCATCCTGCGCCTGTGCCAGACCGGCCGCACCATCCTGTGCACGATCCACCAGCCCCGCAGCAACGTCTTCTTCATGTTCCAGAGCCTCATGCTCATGCACCTGGGGCGCACAGTCTACTTTGGCCAGGCCGATAAGGCGCTCGAGTACTTTGAGCGCATGGGGTACGCCTGCCCTCGCTTTGTCAACCCGGTATTTAAGTAGGACGACTGTTATTATCTAATTATTGCCACCACCACCCAGGCCGACTTCCTCATCGACGTGATCGAGGACGGCGAGGAGGGCGAAGAGTCGTACGCGATCGTGATTGGCGAGGAGGACCAAGACGAGGAGGACGAAGACACTGACCAAACAGACAAGCAAGGCTACAAGGGCAGCGGCAGCAGCAGCAGTTACAAGCAGCTCATCGACGAGCCGGACGAGTCGTCGTCCCTGCTCAAGCACGCCGCCAAGCCGATCAAGAAGCAGGCCAAGAGCGGCACGGCGAACCAAGACTCGACGTCGACACGTGTTGATCCTACCAAGTTTTCAGACGTGTTCCCGACGACGCCAGCGGGACAGGCACTCGCCCGATGGCTGGAGGACGAGTCGCAAAAGGAGTATACGCAATCCAACCAAATGGTGGTTTTAAAAGGACATGCAGGACGCCTGCAGTCAAGTCGATCCAAGACGTTGGCGACGCCGACGACAACTCAAAGGACCAGTACGCGATCTCGCAGTGGCGCCAGCTCGTGATCCTGACGCAGCGAACGTTCAAGGCCACGATCAGGGACCCCGCTGTCGTGTACGTGCGCACGCTGGCGGCGATGGGCATTGCCCTGCTCATCGGCATTATTTTCTTCCAAGTAAACTGATTCAATAATTATTTATAACAACAATAAATTTTTTTTTGTTTTGTTTTGTCTTAGCTGCCCGATACTCAGTCGACGGCGGGCGATCGCGTGAGCACGATCCTGTTTATGATGTGCGTCTTCAGCCTGTTTTGCTTGCCTGCCATCGCCAAGTTCATCGAGGAACGCGTGCTGTTCATCCGCGAGAAGAACGGCGGGTTCTACTCGACCATGTCGTACTACCTCTCGTCGTTCCTGGTCGAGTTCCCGATCCTGCTCTCGATCGTGCTCGTGTACGGCTGCATTTGCTACTGGATGGTGGGCCTGACCGCCACGGCCGAGGCCTTCTTCTTCTTCCTGCTCGTGATCGTCCTTGTGATCAACGTGGGCTTCTCGCTGAGCCAGCTCATCTCTGCCGCCGTGTCGTCGCTCAACCTGGCCATTGCCATCTACATGATCGTGCTCGTGTACAGCCTGCTCATGGGCGGCTTCATCGTCGGCAAGAACTCGCTCCCATCGGGCATCCAGTGGATGCTCCAGACGTCCTACTTTTACCACGGCTACTCGTCCCTGATCGTCAACGAGTTTGAGACAAAGGAGTACGGGCCCGCCGTGATCGACAACAGCGACTTTGGCGACGTCAACAAGTTTGTGGAGGCGGGGATCCTCGTGGGCTTCTTTGTGGGCCTGCGCATCGCGACCTACTTTGTGCTCGTCTACATCACCCGCAAGCACCAATAGAAAAGGGGGGAAAAAAGGAAATTATATAGAATGTAACGCATCACGAACCCCAATCGTACAACGAAGGACAGGGGAGAGGGGGAAGGAAAGTAGCCAAAAAAAAAAAAAAAAATGTGGTCGGATGTAAGAGAAAGGGTATTCTATTTTAGACCTGTTTGCGCTCGATATGCCAATCCGTGTATGTGTTGGTAGAGGGGTTTTTCCGCTGCAGTACTCGCACCGTTTTGGTGAGCGGATCGATCTCGACGGAAATCTTTAGAAAGGGGAAAGGGAATAATAAATAAAAATGCAAGTTCTCGTTTTAATTTAGCTACCTCGTCGTTTAGTATCAAGGTGGACGGCGTCGAATCGGGGGTGGCAAACCCATCGCTGGACGACTTGGTAGAAGACGGCGACGGGTTCTTGGGTGGCGTAGACGACAGCACTGGCGGTTGAGTGTCCCTCCTTGTGGGGATGCTGATGGGGCCGGAAGCCGGTTGTCGGGGTGCGGGCTGGAGGGCAAAGTGCGGCGAGAGGAAGGAGGAGTGCGTGGAGAAGGTCGAGTCGTAGTCGCCCACGACAGATCCGGCCGGAGAGACAAGGAGCAGTTGATCGCTCGGAGTCAAGAGATCCTCGGTCAACTCGCTCACGTTGAGCGATACGGGCATTGTCCTGACCTCCTCAGCATCCTGCCAAACAAAAATAAATGGGAGAAAGGTTAACGACGATTGGATGGGATAAAAACAAACGTACCGAGGAAAAGCTAAAGGTAGAGGACCGTTTGGATATGATGGCGCTGGGCATGCAGGTCTTTTCGATTGCGGTCGAGAGGGCGTCCATCCACGCGTCCATATCGTCCTTTGATTCTACTTTGCATTTTAGCATTTCTGAAACAAAGAAGACTACTGTGGTTACTTGTTGCTAGGTAAAAGGCCCGTGTGGCCGACCCTTCCTCATCGCTCGGTGCGACGGTGAAGCCAAAGTCACGCCCGTCCTTGCCCCGTTCCTCCTCGCGCACAAAGTACTGCTCGCTCAGGTACACGATCCCGGACGCCTCCGTGTCCTCCACCTTTTGGTAGTAGGACAACGTGAACGGGGCCTGCGACTCGTTCCTGCACCACGCTTCCGGTGGGGCCTTTCGCAGAACTAGCCATCTGCAAAAAGTGGGGGAAAGGGAAAGGTTTGATACAACGTTACTTTGCTCAAACGAAACCTTGTTCGCCAGTTGGAAACAGCAACACTATTGGGCCCTCGTTTGAACAGGTACCCTTGCTTGATGATGTCGCCCAATGGATTTGAAGGTACTACAGTGCAAAAAAATTAGGCGTCGATTCGACAGGGAAAAAATACCTTTGAGAGGGCAGGGGGCCGGTCCCGCAATGACGGTCTGCAGCGCGTCCAGCCAGTCCTGCATCTCCTCGTTGGACTCGGCCAGAAAGTAGTAGACCCGTGAGGACCCTCCTTTGGGCGCGTACCGCACCTCGTCCGTGGGCGCGAGGACAAAGAAGAACCGCTTCTTGGCCGGGTGGATGTCGGTGGGGAAGATGTGGTACGGGTTTGCAAAGGACACGATCCCGGCCGCCTGTGCGTCCTGCATTACCGTAATCATTAGAAGGAGGAGAGAGAAGATTGGAAGACAAGTAACGTACGCCTTGGCTACGGAAATACGCCAGCTCATAGGCCTCGGACGAGTCTGGCTTGTTTGCGTGCTGCTTGTCGACGCGCAACTCCATCCACCTGTTTTTTGTGTTGCGTTGGCTTCTTGCCTCGCCGTTTCTGTTTTGAAATAAAAACCGTACCGCTTTCGGTAGGCCGTGCTGGGCTGGCCACCCCCTCGCTTCCACAGGAAGCCGGACTTGACCACGGTCATCTCTGTGCAAGGGTGCATTTATAGAACGGGATGGGGTGGGGTGGGGGGAAAAACGAGTGAGCGGGCACGTCAAAACAGCGAGGAACAGGGAGGGGGTTACCTCGCCGTGTGGCCACAACGGGCGTCACACCGCCGCCCGACGAGGACGTACTCGACGGCGTCGTGGCGTCGCTCGGTGTCCCGGTGCCAAACAAGGACGACGACGACGACGTGGCGGACAGGGACATCTCTGAAAGCGCAAGGAGCGCAAGGGCAAAGTTAGCACACGCAACAACGGCAAGAGGGGGAGGGAGGGGGCAACTGGCGCAGCTCTGTGGTGCTGTGGGAGGTGCGTGCGTGCAAAAGAGCGAGACGGGAAAAAAGGAAAAACAATTCGGGGTTGCCGAACCACGGTCGTGCTTTTGCAACTGCTTGTCTTCATTGTCTTGCCTTTGATTTTGGCCGAGGATCGATGTGGATGAGAGCCGCAACGAAGCAAGTTGTCACCGTGTATCATAAAGGGCAGAGCGTACACTTTTTTAAAAAAATGTTACCTTGCGGAGAGTCACCGAGCAGAATGCTCTCGGATGTCACGATTTCTTCCTGACGCTTCCCTCCCGAAACGCAAGAAAGAAAGCATTGGCCGTTGGCTTGCGTTCAGTAGCCATCCTGGAGCAACTGCATCACCGCGAATAGTAGGGAGTAAAGCGAAATCGCTTCCTGATCGGCGTTGATCGCTTTCATCCGCCGGCGCGATCTCGTGCACTAAACTAAAAAAGGAAATCTCGCTTCCGTTTGGTCTCCTTCCCAGTTTAGAAGGTTTTTCGGATACATAGCCCGAATTGGCAACCCAGCCACACTGGCCACAGTAGCCAGGTCGGTTAATTTTACAACTTCTCGCCGGGTTGGTGTGGACAGCAGAGGCCCCGTCGTTCAGTGCTCGTTCTTTAGATCTGCCAAGCCTGAGCCGCCGTATCGACCAAACGCCGACGCCACGGAAAACGCCGCAGGGAATGGTACAAATTAATTTGTTTATTTCTTAAAAAAAAAAACTTTGAAATGCCGACCGTCCATCCAAAAAAAAAAAAAAAAAAAATAGTCTGCCCTTATCGCCGTCCTCGCCATCGTCGCCCTGAGCGCCCTTGCTCGCACCAGCCAAGCCCAGTACCAGCTGCCCGTGGGCAACACCCCGGCCGAGTCCTATTTCGGCGTATCGATTGCCATTTCCGGAACGACGGTCGCAGTGGGTGCCCCAGACAACGATGTGTACAACATGACTGGCGACGCGGCCAACTTTCACGGCGACGGCGTTGTCCTCCTCTACAACTGCCCTCTCGTTGCTGGCGCGTACTCGTGTGCGCCCTCCACCGTGAACCTGACATGCCTGCCCGTTTTGCTCGCCGATCCCACCACGGCCCCCTCAGCCGCCGGCTACTGCAACGCAAGCCAGTTTGGCTACAGCGTGGCGCTGGCCACCATGGACGGCTATCTGTACCTGGCCGTGGGCGCGCCCGCTCTGGACATCACCGTCACGTCGGATTCGGTCCCTGGCTGCACGGACGGCATGGTGGTGATCTACAACTGTGGCCCCGCGGCCGCAGCCACGCCCACCTGCACCGTCATCGGCTCTGCGGGCCAGCTAGGGTCATCGTTGGATGCGTGCACCTTTTTTGGCTCGGACCTTTCCATTGTCGTCATGAGCACGACCGAGTTCTACGTGCTCGTCGGGTCCGAGATGATTGGCGACATCCCCTGGTTCCACTGCAACAGTTCGTCCTGCACCGTTGATTCCCTCAGCACGGGGTCATCCTCACTGGGCGACCAGACCCCGTTCGCCATCTTTAGCGCCGTTGCGGCGACGTCAACCCTCATCGCTGTCACCAGCTTGGGCTCTGAAAACGACGACGTTTACCCAGGTTCGTACGTGTTTACGATGGCCTCGGCGATTGCGCGCTCGTACATCACGCCGGTGGCCGTCATGCTGGAGTATGACAGCACCAGTACGTTCACAATCCTTTGCTCTCCGTCCTCTTAATTATTGTAAAATAAAATAAAAATTGTTTATCTCGTTTAGTTGGTTATGGGCAAGCACTTGCCCTGTCCACAAACTACCTGGCCGTGTCGGCCATCAACTACAACTCCAACCAGGGCACTATTTTCCTGTACGACGTCAGCACATGCACGGTGTCCTGCAGCCCGACGGCCATCCAGCTGCCGAGCCCCGTCGGCAACACCAACCTGTTTGGGTGGGCCCTCATCACCCACGGCCAGACTCTCATTGTCTCCAACCTCCTCGCAGAGTCCCAGCTCGCCGTGTACAATTGCACCACTGCCGAGACGTGCAAACAAGTGGGCGTAGTGTACCCCCCGAGCGGAGCCTCCGTGTCCTTTGGCGCGACAATGACCTACGCCGACACGGGCCTTTTGTTCGCTATTGGCGATTACACCGCCACCTCTGAGGGGAGAGCGCACGTCGGACTGGCCTATCTGTACACGCTCAATAATGTCACTCAAGCTGGCGCCCCGAACTCGGCCACCGAGTCGTTCACCAACTCGGCGACAGGCTCGATTACAGAGACAGCGACACTGTCGGGGACGGATTCAGCCACTCATTCCTTCACTGCCTCGCCAACACAGTTATTAACCAACTCGGCCACCGATTCGTTCACCATCTCGGCCACCGATTCGTTCACCAACTCGGCCACTGCCTCTTACACTGAGTCGGCAACCGCCTCCTTCACGAACTCGGCCACCGATTCGTTCACCCACTCGGCCACCGATTCGTTCACCATCTCGGCCACCGATTCGTTCACGAACTCGGCCACTGCCTCTTACACTGAGTCGGCCACCGCCACGTTCACCAACTCGGCCACCGCCTCCTTCACGAACTCGGTCACCGATTCGTTCACCATCTCGGCCACCGCCTCGTACACTGAGTCGGCAACTGCCTCCTTCACGAACTCGGCCACCGCCTCCTTTACGAACTCGGCCACCGCCTCTTACACTGAGTCGGCAACCGCCTCCTTCACGAACTCGGCCACTGCCTCGTACACTGAGTCGGCCACCGATTCGTACACCATCTCGGCCACCGATTCGTTCACCAACTCGGCCACTGCCTCTTACACTGAGTCGGCAACCGCCTCCTTCACGATCTCGGCCACCGCCTCGTACACTGAGTCGGCCACCGATTCGTACACCATCTCGGCCACCGATTCGTTCACCAACTCGGCCACTGCCTCTTACACTGAGTCGGCAACCGCCTCCTTCACGATCTCGGCCACCGCCTCGTACACTGAGTCGGCCACCGATTCGTTCACCATCTCGGCCACCGCCTCGTACACTGAGTCGGCCACCGATTCGTACACCATCTCGGCCACCGATTCGTTCACCAACTCGGCCACTGCCTCTTACACTGAGTCGGCAACTGCCTCCTTCACGAACTCGGCCACCGATTCGTACACTGAGTCGGCCACCGCCACGTTCACCATCTCGGCCACCGATTCGTTCACCCACTCGGCCACAGCCTCGTTCACGAACTCGGCCACCGATTCGTACACCAACTCGGCAACTGCCTCGTTTACGAACTCGGCCACTGACTCGTTCACCAACTCGGCAACGCAGTCGTTCACTAACTCAGCCTCAGCCTCCTACACCATCTCGGCTACGCAGTCCTCCACTGATTCGGCCACCGACTCATTCACCCACTCGGCCACAGCCTCGTTCACGAACTCGGCCACCGATTCGTACACCAACTCGGCAACTGCATCGTTTACGAACTCGGCCACTGACTCGTTCACCAACTCGGCAACGCAGTCGTTCACTAACTCTGCCTCAGCGTCCTACACCATCTCGGCTACGCATTCCTCCACTGATTCGGCCACCGACTCATTCACCCACTCGGCCACAGCCTCGTTCACGAACTCGGTCACTGCCTCGTTGACCAATTCGGCCACAGCCTCATTCACCAACTCGGCCACTGACTCGTACACAAAGTCAGCAACGCGATCGTTCACCAACTCCGTAACGAACTCTCTCACAAAGTCGGCAACCCAGTCGTACACAAAGTCGGCCACTGACTCGTTCACAAAGTCGGCTACTGACTCGTTTACCAACTCAGCGACGGACTCGTTCACCAAGTCGGCGACCCAGTCCTACACAAACTCAGCGACGCAGTCGTTTACGAACTCGGTCACAGCCTCACTCACCAACTCGGCCACGGACTCGTTCACCAACTCAGCGACGCAAACATCCACGGACTCAGCAACTCAATCGTTCACCAATTCGGCCACTGATTCGCTCACTGAGTCCGCAACGCAGTCGTACACCAACTCGGCCACTGCCTCGTACACCGAATCGGCGACCGCTTCCTACACCGAATCGGCGACCGCTTCCTACACCGACTCGGCGACCCAGTCGTACACCGACTCGGC
>Ga0302233_10001533_pt1 | contig 15916 bp, 24 predicted proteins | sample II_Palsa_N3_1_FD_193516 | JGI IMG/M metagenome (GOLD analysis project Ga0302233, IMG submission 193516) | Peat permafrost microbial communities from Stordalen Mire near Abisko, Sweden - II_Palsa_N3_1 | ecosystem: Environmental > Terrestrial > Soil > Palsa > Peat permafrost | place: Sweden... | reverse complement strand
ATTACTGGGTTTGAATTATTTGACGTGGGCATGATGGTGCAGCATCACGGATTGCATTTAACGTGTCCCTGCTCGATGTAATGCCAACAATGCTCGATATTGCCGCTGCCAACGCTCCACCAATGCTACTGGCCGACCCGATCGACGGCCACACCCTGCTGCCGATGCTTCACATGGGCAACAAAGGTACGCGGGCAGCATTATTGGCCCCCCCCTTTTTTTGGATGTTGATCGTCTTCCTCTAGTGGATTGGCCCGACACGGTACTTGCCGAGTACAACGCCGAGGGAGCCGAATGCCCGATCCTGATGATCCGACGCGGCCAGTACAAGTACGTGCACTCGGCACTGGACGGCCCGCAGCTGTTCAACATTGCGCAAGACCCCGAGGAACGCGTGAACTTGGCCAATGTTCCCGAGCATGCCTCGCGCGTCGAGACGTTCCAGGAGGAGGTCAAGGTCCGATGGGATGTCGACGCCCTTAAGGCAGCCGTGCTCGCGAGCCAGCGAAGACGCTTCCTTGTCCTTGAGGCACTGCGACAAGGGCGTCCTACATCGTGGGATTACACGGCGAGCGATGTCGGTGCGCGTCTCGTACTTCCTGAGCGCTATGCACGTCTGCCGATCAAGCCTGTGCCCTTGGCAAAGCCGCGCGGTCTTTAATCCGTGTTCAATGAATGGTACCCCCCTTTGTTTTCTACTACAACAACAAACAAAAAAAAAAGATTGACATAGAATTTCTTCTCTCAATGTGTATTTTTTCTTCTCTAAAAAGTGTAATTCTTTATAAGACACTATAACGCGTGAATGTTATCATACATGCTCTTTTCTTTTTTTATTTATTTAATGCAGCAGTTTACGAGGACGCCCCGATTCTCCCTGGTTTTGGCCGTTCTCGAGCTCCCAGATTCCAGTGTTGAGCATCTGGACGATCGGATGGTGCGAGCCGTACAGCGTGCTGAGGATACGTAAGGCTTGGATAAGTTTGGTCTTTCCGGTGTCGTTGTCGCCTTTGAGGACGAGGAGCTGGCCTTGGCGCGCGAGCTCTGTGCCAATCGTGGGATGCCAAGGGAAGAGCTGATTGTAGCCCTCGACCGCCTTGATGCTGCACTCGATCGCCTCGTCGTACTTTTCCTTGAGTACGAGGGCCTGCGACAGCTGACAGAGTGTGTCCACATAGTCAAAGCTATTGTGGGGCCGCCAGCGTCCAAATAGCTGCAGGCACAGGCGCAACGCGGCAATGTCCTCGTCCAGCATGTCATTGGCCGCGCCGAGGCGTGGACGCACGGTGTCGACCTGTTTCTTTGCATCCCTCAGCCGCTTGAAAGGCGCCTCGAACGCGCTCAATGTCGTTCCGCATTGGGTGCACTCGGTGTCCACACCTTTTTGTTACTGGCATGAGCCAAAAAAGAAACACACACACACACATAAAAACTAGACAGATTGTACCATCGACGAGGAAAAGCGTCCCCGTGCACGACTTCCCTGGACACAGCACATGCTCCGCGTTGATAAACAGCGGCCTTTGAAGCCCGGACGCTTCTAGGTCGATCGTGCACCGCTTGCACTTGCATTGGAAGTCGTAGTTATTCTCGAGCTCGACCTGCCGACGGGGCGTTGTCTCTGTCACATCCGTGTAGGCGATCAAGAGCTCGGTCTTGGGCAGGAGGTCGACGACGTTGCGCAGCACGAGCACACCACGGGAAAACGAGATGACCACGTTGGGCGAGCACGAGTGATTGATCGCAGCGCCCTCGTTCAAGTACAGCCCCAGTCCAACGCTTCCAATGCCGTCCTTGTCCACGATTGTGTGCGCGTTGCACTCGATTTGCAGGATCAGCCGGGCAACCGTCGCCACTGTCAGCAGACCTTGCTTCAGGACCTCTGGCACGAGCTCTGAAAGCAGCCTTGCTCGCATGTACACTTGTTGCTCATCCTCCTTGCCCCGGTCTAACCAAACTATAATAAGGATTGCCCACTGAAAAAAAGAAAATATTATTACACGGGCGAGGCTGCAGACTCGCGAGCGCCTCGGGCACCATCCCTTGTCGCAGCACCCGATTCATGACGCGAACCGTCAGCCGCACCTGCAGATTGAGTCTGTTGGGCATGTGGGCGTACAGCTTGCACTCTGCCTTGTGGTGCTCTGCCCAGTCTTTCTTCTGAACGTGTGCACAAGCAAACATTGTAAGCCAGCAGCATCTTCCTCACGCCACACTTGCCTGGCACTCGATGCCGCAGTAGCGCACCTGCTTGCACGCCGAGCACCTCTTGTCCACGCTCTGATCGGTCATGCACGCGCTGCACAGCGAATCGACCATCTCGCTGAACAGGACAGTGGCAAACGGTGGCACCCTCACAATCTCCGTCCCTTGGTCGGGTATTAGCTCAGAGCAAACACATCGGGGCAGGCGCACGTTACCTGGCGCCATCGGTACGTAGGCAAACAGGCCACGGCCATCGCATACGGTCGAGCGGTTGACCTCGCACTGCAAGAGCTGGACAGCCATGGGAGGTGCACATTCGAAAGTGTGGTTGAAGTGGATCATGTCGCAGACGCCGCCGCCGCAGGCCGAGTTCCAGCCCACGAGCGTCCTCGTGACGGGAGGCGCTGGCTTTATGTACGCACCAAGAGAAGAAAAGAAAAGAAACTCAAACTCAAACTAACTTGCGTCGTGCGTCAATCAACCTCGTGCTGACGTAACCACAAGTGGTTCGCATGTCCTCCTGAGGCTCGTGAGGGCGTTCCCCGCGTGCAAGTTTGTCAACCTGGACAAAATGGACTACTGTGCGTCGCTCGAGAACCTGCGCGAGATACAGGACGCGCCAAACTACCTGTTTGTGCGGGTACGTTTTATGTCATCGTCGTTCATGGCACGTCGCTGAAACGTCGGACCCAAAAAAAAAAAAAAAAAAATAGGGGAGCGTCACCTCGGCCGACCTGGTGGCGTTTGTCATGCGGCAGGAGAAAATCGACACGGTGCTGCACTTTGCGGCTCAATCGCACGTTGGTACGACGTAACCTCGCATGGTCAAACGCTCAACTGATTGGTGGACGCAGACCGCTCGTTTGAGAGCTCGTTTGATTTCTCCAGCGACAACTTTATTGGGACACACGTTATGCTCGAGGTGTCCAAGGTATTCAGGAAGAGGTGCCGGCCTGATTCATTCAGAATCAAAATGATGCAAAAACAGAGACACGGCGTGAGACGATTTATCCACGTGAGCACAGACGAAGTGTACGGCGAAGTGAAAGCTGATGGCAAGCCGTGTCTGGAGGAGAGCACACTCGCACCAACAAACCCGTACGCGGCCACCAAGGCAGCCGCCGAACTGATGGTCAAGGCGTACGGGACGTCGTTCAACCTGCCTGTGATCATCACGCGCAGCAACAACGTCTACGGACCCAATCAGTTCCCCGAAAAGATCATACCAAAGTTTATCATGCAACTCATGCGCCATCAACCCTGGTACCACCACTCGTCCTTCATTTTGTGCTTGTAATTCACAAACAAAAAACAGCTGGATTCACGGGGACGGTACGCACAAGCGAAGGTTCCTCTACGTCAGTGACGTCGCCAATGCATTTGAAACGATCCTGCGCTTTGGGCAGGTCGGCGAGATCTACAACGTCGGCACGGACGCAGAGGTGTCAAACATAGCCGTGGCCAAGGAGCTGCTGCGGTTATTCGGTCTCTCCAGCAAGGAAACGGAGCTAATCCAACACGTCGAGGACCGTCAGTTCAACGACTGTCGCTACTGGATCGATTCTAAGAAACTTCATCTCCTCGGATGGAAGCCCCAGGTGTCCTTCACCGAAGGGTTGAAAACAACAAGTATGTTCAAGCTATTTTTATATCGCTTATTGAAAGCACTCCCTCAAGTTGACTGGTACAGAGCAAACCCAAACTACTGGGAGGACGTCGATTACGCCCTGACCGCTCATCCTGCTCGAAGGATTAATACGGCGATAGGCTATGCCCAGAAAGTGCTAAAGTGAATTAGCTGCAGTGAAGCCAGAAATCAGTGCAGAAAAGCAATGTCTGCACGCAAAAGTGCAGTCACCGCGGTGCAGTTGCATGTAGGTGGGTTGGCAGTGCAGGCAGTGCTGATTGGTATACGTACATTAACTTTCGCATTGGTTGTGCACCCCGGGTTAATAGGGCTGAGACGAAAGTTTACAAGCGAAAAAGTGAACAACTGAAAAGCCACTGTAATTGGGGGCATCAAACAAAAGAGAGAAAAAACCAAGAGGAAGAAGAAGAGTTTTGAAGATCTTTTTTTTTTTTTCTTGCGCTGTGCTTCACGTGCACCCGAGCTCTATTGGTTGCGGATGAGGTCTGTTTGAAAGTAACGCATCAATAAGACACTCACACACACACACACAAACAAACAAAAGTACCAAAGTAGGGGTGCTCCAATGCTTCCATTGCTGTTATCCGGTCTTGGTGGTCGTAACGAAGCATCTTGTCCAGAAGATCGATGGCTTCGGCAGACACGAGCCGTTGATTCTCAGTCGTCACAAACTTGTTCCATTCCCTTTTCGGGTACCTGAACGAAAGAGTAAATATTTATTCATACTTTTGTATATTTTTTTATAACTTTTGAGGGGAAGAGGAGGAGAGGAGGGAAGAGGAAAGGAAGAGTGTACGGCGCAACGACCTGCAAAGCATGTGGATAAAAAAGCACACACTCCACTGATCGCCAGAACAAAAAGAAACCGTCTTTGTTTTTGCCCCTCAAGGAGCTCGAGCCGAAAAATTTTAATATAGCACCACAAAAACGACCCGTGAGTTCATCTGGAGAAGATAAAGTCCACCATGGCCAAACGGGAGATACCGGATGCGTGAGATATTTTTTGCCGTTAAGAAAAGAGGCAGGTACGAGAAAGAAAGCGAGCAAGGGAGGTTGTATTATGGGTACTGGTTTGGGTTTACCTTCCGAGGATGCCGTCAAAGTGGCTGTCGAGCTCAATGTCGTACTTGTCCATGTAGGCGAAAAAGTCGTCTGTTCCCAGCACCTTGCAAATCTTCACCAGCTGGTCATAGTTGTCGTGTCCATGGAAAAACGGCTCCTTTTTGAAAATCTTTTCGGCGCAAAAAAAAAAAATTTTTTTTTTTGTCACTTAGTATTAAAATACGTTTTACCCGTCGACAATACCATGCTAGCAAACATGCAGCCGAGACTCCAGATGTCTAGCGAGTAGTCGTACTCTTGGAAGTCCACGAGCAGCTCTGGCCCCTTGAAGTAGCGCGAGGCCACGCGGACATTGTACTCTTGTCCAGGATGGTAAAACTCCGCGAGACCCCAGTCGATGAGTCGCAACTAGCGGGTCAGGTGTTGAGAAAGATGGGAAAAAAAAACAAAGGGTACCTTTTTGGTCTCGTGGTCAATCATAATGTTGTGTGGCTTGACGTCGCGGTGCATGATTCCCCTGGAGTGGCAAAAGTCGAGGGCCTTGATGACCTCGCGGATGTAATAGCGGATGTCCTCGTCGCCGAGAGTCGGGTAGAGGACCTTGAAGTCGGTGTTGTTGACGTGCTCAAACACAAGCGCGGGTACCTTGGACTTTACATCGTTCGAAAGCATACACTGACGATATCAGTCATTTCAAAGCCTTCTGTCTTCATTTCGCTACCTGAGGATCGCGCACGACGTCGAGCAGCTGGATAATGTTCTCGCCGCCACTGAGGTTCTGGAGGATCTTGATCTCGCGCTTGATCTTCTTCTTCTTCACGGGCTTGAGGATTTTGATCACGCACTTTTCGTTGTTGAGCATGTTGATGCCCTCAAACACCTCGCTATATTTCCCCCGGCCGATTTTACGCACGACCTCATAGTTGTCGATTTCACTGGCGGTCAGAACAAAAAAAAAAGGTGAGAAAAAATGGGAAGGAGATAAAATAACACGCTACCCCCACTGGATCTGGAGGTTCTCATAGTCCCAGTACTCGCGTGGCTGTGCCGCGTTGACGTTGGGGTAGACCCTGGAAACACTCGCCCCTTGAGACGGCTCTGTGTGTTGTTGCTGCTGTGACGCCGACATGGTCTGGATGGAGTGAGAAAGGGATTGGTGAGTTGAAAAAATAAAAAAAAAGGGAAAAGAAAGATGTGTGTCTAGGTACCACACGCTGCGCTGGTGGCACTGGTGCTGACGTGAGAGCACTGTGTGTTGCACTAGGATAGCTGCTTTGACGCGACTCTGCTTTGTTGGCCGCCGCTGCTGCTGCTGCTGCTCCAGACACTGGTCTACCTTGACGGACAAGACGGGATGTTGGAAGTTGCCTTCTGGATGCCAAGCCGAGCACCGCGCGGCCAAACACAGAAGGGGTTCCCGTTTGAAACGAAAACGGACCTGTGTATTGAAACGTATCAGACTCACGTGGGGGGCGAGAGCGGAAGAAGACAGGAAGAAGAAGGCAGGTATGCACGTCTTAAGAGGCGACACACTCGAAATAATGGCCGAGTGTCATAGTTACTCAGGCGGCCCCACTTCCCTCCACCTCGCTTTTTTTTTTTTTCCAACTCTGTCGCTCCCCTGTTGAGCAGAGTGCTTACGAAGGCAGTCGTCCTGGGCTAACGCGCGCTCTTTTTTTTTACGTGCGGCACCGATAGGGAAATGGAGGCCCGCGCGTCGTATGGTCCGCCACCCAAGGACATTGCCAACGACTTTTACAGGGAGGCAGTGGAGGCGGCCAACGCGGGCCGACTGGAAGGGCTGACGGACATGCTGCTCGCGTACGTTGGCTGGGTTGCCGAAGAGAGTGTGTGTGTGCTCTAATGGGCATTTGGTTTTGTGTGCGCGTTTGCAGGACCGTCAACAAGCTCGCAACGTCGTCGGGCTACCGTGTCAACAAGGACGTGAGCACAGCGCTGTGCACGGCACTGAACGAGGTCCTCTTGCTCGACGTCGACCGGTTTGTGGCCCAGAACGGCGCCGATGTGACGGAGGAGGAGAAGAAGAGCAAGATGGACATTGTGTGCGGACACCTCTTCAAGAAGGGCGAGGTTGTATACCGCTGTCGGTACAAGACGCGTTTTCAAATTGGTCGTAGAAACTCAAGTGGCGAAATAGGACGTGCGGAGTCGACGACACCTGCGTCATGTGCACACGCTGCTACGAGGCCACGGACCACACGGGCCACTACATCTTTTTCTCTGTCAGCAATGGCAATGGTACAAAATATTTTTTAATTTTTTTTTTTTAATTTTTTTGTGCAATACAGGTTGCTGCGACTGTGGAGACGCGGAAGCATGGAAGGTTCCAATCAACTGCAAGTTCCACAGGGGGTCGAGTCGCGCTGCAGGACACTCTGCAGACATGCTCTCTGAAAACCATGTCAAGGAAGGTGGAATGATGGCCAACGTGGAGGCCGCGCCCAAACAGGCAGAGCCCGTAAACCAGACTCCTCCTACAAGAACACTGGCGGTTTCTCTCTTGAATTCCATCATCTCGTACAACGCTTGTTTTTTTTATTTACTAAAAAATATGAAAAACTAGGTTTATCGAGATGACGCTTCGCGAGTACGTGCGACCGCCGAACACAGCTCCGCCGACAGACTCTGTTATCATAAAAGCGTGGGAACACTCAAAGGGACCCTTTGTGTCGATCCTGTACAACGACGAGCACCACTCCTTCAAGCATGTGATCGACGTCGTAAGAATGAAATCAGATTGCAAACTGTCGTCGTTGACCTGGTACGTCTATTCAGCTCTCAAAGCCTCCGATTGCTGTCGACGACGCGCAAAGGCGCGCAGAGTGCGTGGATACGGAGGGGCGCAACATTATCACAGTGCATCGGTCCATCGAGCGGTGCATCCAAATTTCAAAGGCCCTCTGGCAGATCGGGCTCAAGTCGTCGGTTGTTCCGGCCATCAACGCCTTCCGAGAGAGCCTACTGCCACACTTGTTTGAGTTTCTCAAGGGCGTATGCTCAAACAACCCCGTGTATCGAACCATCATCTGCCAGTCGCTCTGCAGCATCACGCTGGACGTATCTGGTGTCTCTGGCCCTCACCGCCTCGATTTCATGCTCCTCGTCAGCGGCGGCCTGTGGAAGTGGGTGCGTTCGTCCATGCGCGACGTCTTTTTCTACTCGCTCCTGCTCGACGGCATAGAGTACAAAAAGCTGCTTGGTAAAGAAAATTCCTCTGCGAGTTTTTTTTTTTTTATTTGATTTTTTTCTCGAACACAACAGGCGCACGCTTTGTGGACAACTATCCGGCTCTTGTTGAAGATTTTCTGCAGAACGACGACGAACCAGAGTACTCGATCATGTACATCTCGTTGCAGCTCTTCACCACGCCCACAATCGCCCTCATGCTCGTCAAGGAGCACGCGTTGCTGTCCGTGATCATGCAGTCGCTTCTCAAGCATTTTTCGGTGGCTGTTTTTTCACCAGCAGACGTACGACATTATTTTTTTTTTTTTTTTTTTTGAGTAGTGCTAATTACAAAAAACAGCAATTGACAAGAGCCGTCATCGACGTCAATCACAAAGTGTGCTCTTCCGATCGTCACAACAACATCTTCCACGACCTGCGCTATATCCTCAACAAGAAGCCTGTGCAGCAGTTTGCCCCGTTCCACATGGATCTATTGAACCAGTAAAATCGACCAAAAATGTTTTTTTTTTTCCCTTGACGCGCGATACAAAAAGGTACTTGCACCTCCTCAACTTGTTCCAGGGAATGGACACTTTCAAGCGTGCAAGCGTGTCCCACGTTGAGTACGAGGGCAAGTCTTGGATTCATGCCTTCCAGATGATCATCCAGTTGATCCGGACGATGAGCCTCGTATCCTCCTGCTTTGAGGTCAAGCCTGGTGCGACACAAAAAGAAGGTGCGAGCGCGATTTTTTTCCCCCACTCTAAAACTTTGTTTTCTTAGTGGAAACCATCACCAATGCCATTTCCATTGCTCTCAAGAGGACGAGGGACACGATCATCGCGCACGACGACCATTTGATGTTCAACACAAACGTTCGAACGATCGACTTGGTTCCAAAAGAAGTTGTGCTCGAACGAAACGTTGTCGTGTCGTTTGATTCAAGGTCACACGCCTACCCACTTTTGGACTATCCAGTCTCCAAGGCTGTCATCTCTGTGCACAACCCACTCCACTGGATGTTTGGCTCGCTCCTCCTCGTTGGTCTCCAAAACCATCCAGACACGTACGCCAAGATGCACACCTAGTATTTCTTTTTACAACTATTTTCCTCGTTTTCAAGATTCGACCTGGCGACTTTGCTGCCAAACGACTCGACACTCGACATGGTGCACATCATGTTCTTTGTGCAGCCAGTACTGGCCACAACAGTCTTTTGCTCGCAGGTGACTGCCCATCTCTGGCGACGCAATGGCCTGTCCATGAACGACCAGGTTCACCACTACACTGGCGTCACACTGCGCGATCGCACACGTGGCATGGATCTCCTCATCGCCCAAGCCGTTGCGTGCAGCCTCAACCCTGATCACTTTGTCAAAGTAGGGTCTATTTTTTATGTTTGTGAACTGAGAGGATCTTCTCCTATAGATTGTTGTCGATGCGTTCGAGCTGTCCAGATGGTTCGCGTCCGTACCCTTTACAACGTTTGACCACAACCAGGGATTGTTCCTCGCCGAAGAATGTCTCGGTTTTTTTATCGGTATTAAAATAGCGAAACTTTTTTTGTATTTAATTTCTTCAAAAACAAAATAGCCTTGGTATCGGAGCGCTGGCAGACCAGCCTCGCCGACACTCGTGCCAACATTCGCCGTCACCTCATTCACGCACTCTTGAGTGGCACGATCACCCACTCGGAGCTTGCAAAGGTCGTCGACCACGAGATGGCCGATACTCAAGAGTTTGACGACATCCTCAACGAAGTCGCCGAGTTTACGTAACGTTCCTTCTATGGCTTTTCTGAAATGGACGGAAAAAAAAAAACAAAAAAAAAAAAAACAGGTTCCCGGACACAAGCGACCACGGATACTACAAACTACGCACCGAGTATTTCGAGCACTTTGACCCGTACTTTTTCAACTGCCGCCGAGCCGATCGCGAGAAGGCGGAAGAGGTTGCACCGTTTGTTTGTTTTTTAATCCAGTATTTAAACTGATCGATTGATTATTAGGGCTACCGTGCATACCTCAAGACACATCCGAACACGTCGCCCGTGTGCCTGAAAAAGCTTGTTCCGCTCGGCGGTGCCATGCAGCGCCTTCGTTTGGTTATGCACACACCTTCATACGTCGCCATCGTGGCCTATGTGATCATGTCTTTCCGAAAGTCGCTCGAGCAAGCCAATACATCTGCCGACTCGTACACGAGCCAGTCCCTCCTGGACCGGGCTATTTACATGATTGTGCTTGCCATCCAGGTATTGCTTCTCATAATAGATAGAACAGCAGGTTTCATCTTGCTTTTTTGTGTACACAGGACCTGGAGACCCCCCTGGCATCGCCCACGTTTGTTGATTTTGCGACCCATGCACGCGTCCAACTGATCAACACGATCGATGTCTCGGTGGACCCCTACACGACCTTGCTTTCTGAGCTCCTCGCGCTGTACCAAGCGCGTAAGGCTCAGGGCATGAGAGCACAGCTTGACTGGATCTTCAACGAGTTGCGTCGACTCGGAGGTGACACGACCCGCGAGGCCATCGACAAGGTGCGCGGAGTGACCCAGCCGGTCATGGAGAACAAGGACGAGGAGGACAGGAGGCGCAAACTGGAGAGCCAACGTCGCCAGGCAGAGATCATGGCTCAGATGAAAGCCCAACAAGACAGGTAAGAAAACTGTTTTCTCGTTTGCTTCCTTCCTGAAGAGTAATGCTTTTTTCCAGCTTCAAGGTTTCCCTTGGCGAGCAGTACGACGACGACTTTGAGAACGAGGACGAGGACGAGGACATCGAGTCCAGCTCGCAGATGTGGCTTGAGGAGGACAATGAGGGCATCCAGCCTCTCGTGACCGAGGCGTGCCTCTTGTGCCAGGGCACCACAGACCTCCACAGCGACGAAAACGCTGTCGGCATTCTCTGCATGGTCCAGGCATCTACCATTCTCTCGTAATCGAATCTTTCCTTTTGTTTTATTTTTATTATTTGTTAACAAACAAATAAATAAAAAACTGCAGATCTGCCAAGCGCGACTTGCTCAACATTGAAACGGTAGAGACGTCGCAGTTTGGCACGCACACACGTATGGATGGCACGCAGTACATGGGCTTGGACACAGAGTGGATTGCGGAAACGTTTGACGACCACGGCGTGAGCCAGGACGAGACGCCGGCTGTTGGAGAGCCGTCCCCCGGCGTCCACATCTCCACGTGCGGCCACTTTATGCACGCAGAGTGCTACCGCAAGTTTGTTGTGTACGTGAGAGAACTTTGGGCATTTCAACTGACAGTGCTCTTTTTTTTAAAAAAACGCAACTATAAAAAAACAGGCAAAAGGATGATGAATTGATCAAAAGTATCAATCGCTTGGGGCAGCCATCTGCGCTGAACGACATTGTCAGCCTCAAGGCCTACCTGTGCCCCCTCTGCAGAACTGCGTTCAATTCCCTCTTGCCAATCATCTCGAGCGAGTTGGCCGTCCGACAGCACGGCGAGCACAAGCACTTTGACGAGTGGCTTGCAAATGCACGGCTCAGGGCAGTCGACATGGTGGACGACATGGTCGAGCCGACGATCCACCTCCCCGAGGGCGACATGGACCCAGACATGGACGTGTTTTCTGGGCTCGTGGGCAACAGCGGGTCGATCAAAGTCAACTACATTTCCACATCATCTTCGCCTGGCTCGTCGCTGCAGCAGCACCAGCAGCAGCAGCAGCAGCAGCACCACCACCACCACCACGACAGTTCTCGGAACTTTTCACAGCCACGTCCGATCCCCGCTGCGTCGGCCTCGTCCGCCGCCTCTGCAACCGCCGCGTCTGGCGCCGCGTCGAACCCTTCCCGTTCGATGCCGCTGTATGGCTCGCCCAGCAGCTCTTCTCTTCTCCGGTCGCCCAGCTACGACGAGCGCCGCGAGCTCGGTGTCTTTTCCATGTCTGGAACGCGCCGCAAGATCAACGCCAAGTCGACGCCCTCGCCCTCGCAGTCGTTCTCTGAGGACATGCTGGCCCACATCGGCTCTGGCGCAAGCAACAATGGCGGCAGCCAACCACCACCACCTCGACGATCGCAGGGAAGTTCGAGTGTACTGTCGTTCACCGAGGCCCTCGTCAGATCCGAGAGCCAGCCGATGGCGTTCCACTCGGCCATGCGACAACACATGTTGCCGGGGGCTGCCACGAGCCCCTCGTTGTCTCTCCTGTCTGCGCACCTCTTCTCTGTCGGCAGCAGCAGCGTGCCCACCGCCAACGCCCGCCGGATTCCCCTCGACGAGTACGCCGACGCGATGGACACGTCGGAACCGACGCCGCTCCCGTCCCCCCAGTCTGAAAGGCTGCTTGAACAACTTGTGACAAAGATCCAGACCATCTGCCACAACGACACTGTCATCAAGCAGCATGAGCCGGCCAACAGGCCCAAAAAGTTCCTCAACAACCACGTCAACTTGTACCAGTTCATATCGGCGTACACGTACACCCTCCGAGCGACCGAGGTGTCCACGCGGGGACAAAAGAACTTGGCCGATCGAAGTATGGAGCAGCATTTCATTCGATATCTCTTTGACGTTTTTGTTTCCTAGATCTTTTGTTTTGCGAGGACACGCCCAACCAAACACTGCTGCTGATCAAGATCCTCTCGGAGGGCGTCCTCGGCTACTCACTGCTCGCCGGACATATTCACTCTGAGCTGCTGTCCAAGTTTGCGACCGAGCTGATGAACAAGGTATTCGTTTTGATCATGTCGCGTGCTTATTTTGCGAGTAAAGATCTTGCCGCCAAAGCGACTGCCTGATACCAAGCTCAACGAAAACGAAGTCGCCTTGCTGGAGGATCCTTTCAGCCTGCTAGTGCAGTCGATCTACGCCCTGCCGTCAGAACGATTTGAACTGGCTCACGTCGTCCGTGTGGGCTACTATCTCGAGATTGTGCGAGTCTTGCTTGCGTTCTTGCAGTCAGGGCCCCCTCGCTTCCGAACCGAGAGCTCGATGGACATTGACCAGTCGTCCAGCCCCGAGGACGGCGTCCTCACCGAGTTGACTCAACTGATCGCCACACACGCTCTCGGCCACAGTTTGATGCTTCCAACCGGTAACACGTGCTTTCTTGTACTCTTGTCTGATAGTTTTTTTTTTTTTTGAAATTTGCAAATGCACAGTGATTGCGGGAATCTCCAAGTATGTCCGCATGATGCTCATGCCCTACCTGCGGTCGACTGCTCTCCTTTGCTACACGCACTTTGACGTCCCTATTCGCAAGCGTCTGCGTACCCTCGATGCGGTCTCCTCAGAGGTGGATAAGCTTCTCGTGTACCTCCAGCTGCCGCGCTTCAACGACCTGCTCAAGGGCAACGACACGGTCATGTCTGATGTCGTCATTTCATGGTGCCTCGACTTTAAGTCGCTCTCGTCCAGCAAGAAAGTACGACCGGTTGATTCAAAGTACTTTTTTTAAAAAAACTTTTATTTTTTTGTCACGTTCTAGGTACTGGCGCTGCCGCATCCGTTCCCGTACTTTATGGTTCCCTTGCCCAACTTGTTTGACGTGCTTTTGCGCCGGTCAACGACGGTCACGTGTGTCCATTGCGGCTCCACAAAGTACGAGCCGATCCTGTGCCTCCTCTGCTACGAGATGAAGAATGTCTGCCTCAACCACATGTGTACCCAGTCCCTGGCTGGCTACAAGTACCATGCCAAGCGGTGCGTTTCTTTCTGCCTTCTATTTATTTGACTAATCCTTTTATCTGCAGATTCCACTCGGGTCTTGGCTGTTTCTTGTACGACAAGCATTGTGCTATCTTCCTCACGTACAACAACATCAGCACCTTCCAAGCTGCACCGTACCTGGACACACACGGTGAATCCGATGTTGGTCTCAAGTAACGCTTTGAAGAATATTTTCATCCAAAAAAGTTCTTCTTACGCATTTTCCACTCTGATTAGGCGAGGACGGCCGCTTTCGCTGAAGCCACGCAAGCTCAATGAGCTTCGCAACCTGTGGCTCAATCACAAGCTTGTTTCCCATGTTCTGCGCAAGAGCGAGGTCAGCTCGCTCATGTAAAAAATTCCTCTAAATTTTCCTACCATTTTTTTGTCCAAACTTTGTGCTAAAAAAAAAAAAAGAATGCTCATGATCGTATGTACAAAAAAAAAACAAGTTGCATAGGAGAGACCTGGGTTTATTAATTATGAACTGAGGGGCGAAAACAAAAGAATATGAATATTCAAAGGCATCACCGCATCATCCCGTTGCCGTTCGCGTATCCGTTCATGGGCGGCAGGAGCATGTCCCCAGAGGACGTCGACGAGTAGAAGCGCGGGAGGGTGTGACTGCTGCTGTTGATTGGCGATATTCCGCTTCCATTCAGATCGCTCATGCTATCCATGACAAGGTCGTCCGATTTGGACATGTGGTGGTGGTCGTGCTCTTTGAAAACCTTGGCTGCAAGTATATTTGTTATTGAGCAAACAGGAGCAACGAGAGGCGCACGTATACCTTGGTTGTAAAAGTGTAACCCAGAAAAGGTAAGGATGAGACCGAGCAGGTTCATGAATGACACGCCCTGGCCAAAGTAGACGATGGCGACGACAATAATGAAAACACGCTTGAGCAGAGAGGCCACCGAGTAGGTGACCGGCGAGACGAGGGTCATGAGCGAGAAGGCAAAGATGTTTTGCCCAAAATGCGTCACGCCGTTCATAAACAACATGACGATGACCTGGGTTGACAGCGGCTCCCAGTTCAAACTCATCAGCTCAATGCCGTCATAGTAGATCCACATGGGCAGTAGGAGCACTAGTGAGGCCACGGACGAGTAGAACAACAAGTTGAGTTCGTCCATCCACTTGTCATTGAAAATCTGGCGCAGGTCACGTCGTTTAGTGCGATCCTTGTCCATGCAGCAGGGGCGTACCTTTTTGGAGAACAGGTTTTGCAGCACAAAGACGATGCTGGACGCCAGGGCAGCAAACAGGCCAGTGCTGTCAAACGTGAGGTCTGACACGCACGCGAGGATAACCCCAAACGTGAGCGGGATCAGGCTCAAGTAGACCTGCGGCGAATACTGCGACTTTAGGATGACTGTCGACAGCACGACAGTGAAGAGCGGTGAGAGGGCCTTTTTTGGGTGGGGGGGGCGATGCCGCTGTCAGTCAGCTCCCTCATAATAAGCTCATACCTTGATTGTGTGCGCCAGGCTCACAGAGACACGCGAAATGGACACGGCCGAGAGCACGTGCCCCGCAATGTTGAAGAAGGCGAGCGGTCCAACCGTCTTGAGCACATTGTTGGATAAGGGTATTATGTCTGCCAGCTGCCCGCTGGTCGTCGTGGCCCCCGTCTTGGCTACAAGTACAAAAGCCCACGCCGTTAGCAGCAGCAACAGAGGGTGGGGCCAGTTACTGTAAATGTAGGCAAACACGGCCACAAAGCCAAACTGCGCGACCGTCAGCGAGATGGGGTACCGGAACTCGTCAAAGATGGTCTTGCCAATGTTGTTTGTAAGCGAGCTGCACGTGTACCTGAATGGGGTGTCAAAAAATGGGGGTGGTAGCAAACACGTACCAGAACGCGACAATAACGATCAGTCGCAGCGTGGCTGCGTTGGGCAGCATAGCACGTGCCGAGTCCAAGGTCGACAGCTGCTGCTGCTGCTGCTGCTGCTGCTGTGACATGTCAACGAACGAACGAACGAACGGGGGGGGAGGGGTGGTCAGTGGTTTTCCAGTGTGGGTTCAGGTTGGTTGGTTGGTAGGTACCTTGATGGTTTCGTAGGAAGGCAGCATTGGCGCTGGAGAAGACTCGTGTCCGTTCTGTTCCACTTC
>Ga0302233_10001522_pt1 | contig 15979 bp, 15 predicted proteins | sample II_Palsa_N3_1_FD_193516 | JGI IMG/M metagenome (GOLD analysis project Ga0302233, IMG submission 193516) | Peat permafrost microbial communities from Stordalen Mire near Abisko, Sweden - II_Palsa_N3_1 | ecosystem: Environmental > Terrestrial > Soil > Palsa > Peat permafrost | place: Sweden... | reverse complement strand
ACCTCGGGCCTCGCAGCCGCTGCCCTGCGCACAGTCAGGCGGAGTTTACGCAGAGACTCGTAGACGCGGAGCACAGCCTTCTCCCATCATGCAGCCCGGCATGCCTGGTGCCCCATATCTCGACTCTGAGATGTGGAGATTCGAGCGAAGCTGGAACCATCTTTCAACGCCTCCGGTCACAAGCTGTACATTCCCACCACCCAGAAAAATCCAGCTCTGCTCGCTCATCACGTCGCTCATGGGAACACCATGAAATTGGTGAGTCCTCCCCAACCGTCGTAATCCTCGCCTATCCGCCCTACTTAAAAGCTGGCACCCTGGCCGATGTCAGATTTTGCCACGTCGTCCAATGCCTTTGACTGCAAGCTGTGTTTCGCGAATCATGAGGACAGAGCCGCAGACCAGAGCGATGACCGCTGATGTCCCGCACACGACGCCAACCCCGGCTGCTGTCTGGAATGCGGATGGCCAACCGTAAGACACTACGATAGAACCCGCGATCGAGATGAGAGCCGAGCTGGCGAACAATCCGAGACCCAGGTAAAAGCAGCGAAGCGCTCGTAACAGCAGTTGAGCGCGCGTTTGCAGCTCGGCGAGTTCGGCGGCCGAACCCTCATGATCACTGGCAACCGCCAACTGCGCGGTTATGGCGTGGGCACGATCGGCCACGCGCGCGAGGCGATTGTTCGTGCCCAGTGCCAAAACGGACGATGCGTTGGTGAGCACTGCCGGGGCTGCCACGAATGTAAGGACCGAAAACGGATCGGCGGCAATCATCTTGTCCTCAGCATAGGCGGTTTTTGCCGCATTGCGCACCTAAATTGCGGAGTCGAAATGAGTGAGTTACTCGGAACGCAGCGCTTCGACCGCGTTCACTCTTGAGGCACGCGCCGCAGGCACAGCTGAAGCAATTACGGCCGCACCCAGAATGACCACAGCGGAGGCAAGAAACGCGAGTACGCCGGGCTGGTGAATCCCTGTTACGTATCTGGCGATTATGCGTGAGAGCGCAAACCCTACCACCAAACCCGCGCTCACTCCGATGCCGGCCATTGTTACGCCCTCTACCAGAACAATGGTGAGAATTTTACGCGGCAGAGCGCCCAGGGCCATGCGGATTCCGAACTCGCGCGTACGCCAGCTCACAGAGAAAGCAAGAACGCCCGCCACGCCCACGACGGAGATTAAGAGTGCGACGGCGGCGAATCCGCCAAACACAATTGCGTTGAGGCGGTCGGGTGTCAGCACCTCCGCGCGAACGTCTCCGAGCGTGCTGGCCTTTTCCACGGGCTGGTCTGCTGACAACCCGCGAATGGTTTGTGTGATGGCCGGGACCAGCGCGTAAGCATCCTGATGTGCGCGCACGAACAGGCGGCCGTTCCATCCTGGTTCCTGATCGATCGGCTCATAGATCGTCATGGCCGGTGACGGGATGATATTTTCATCGTCGAAATCCGGTATTACGGCAATGATTCGCCTTGGCTCGGCGCTGATGCCGACAAACTTTATGACCCCGTCGGTCCACCACAGTGTATGGTTCACCGCGTCCTGCCCCGGATAGAGCATCCTGGCAAGGCTCTGACTGATGATGACCACGCGTTCGGAACCGTCCTTGTCAGCGTCGTTGAAGTCGCGGCCCTGCTGAAACGGCACACCGAACGTCTCGAAGAATCCGGGCGATACCACCCGGAACCTGGCCCGAAAATCCTGACCGTCTGCACGTTTGGCGCCTTGCGCGGCAAATTGAAAGCTGATACTCAGGCCCCGATCGTCACGCCAGGGAGTGCCGAAACCTGAAGACACATGCTCCACTCCGGGCAGCGCGCTGACGCGGCGTTGCACCTCGCGATAGAACTCATCCACCTGCTGGGGTGTCTTCCCATAAGACATCAGAGGAAGATTCACTGCGAGAACGTTGGCCGAATCGAATGGCGGCCGCGTCTGCTCCAGCACAAACAAAGTCTTCATCAGCACACACGCTCCGGCAAGCAGCAGGAAGGAGGCTGCGATCTGCGTAACCGCAAAGATGCGCAGACGCCGGCTGCTCCCTCCGGCCACACGTGTTCCCCGACCGGTAAGGCCGCCTTGCGGCGCGTTTGCCGAAGGAAGTCGCGGAATGAATGCCAGGAAGACGGACGCGATCAACGCCAGGCCAATCCCAAACCACACCATACTGAAATTGAGCGTGAGGTCGTTGGCGCGCACGGAGAACCGCGATGCATAACGACCCAGCACCGCCACCATGGGTATGGCGAGGGCTACTGCCGCCAGCGCTCCACTACCGCATAGGATAAGGCTTTCGGCCAACAGAGAACGGCGTATCACTGCGGTGCTTGCGCCAAGCGCCGAGCGTATTGCCAGCTCCGGTTCGCGGCGCACGGTTCGCGCCAACACCAGATTGGCAACGTTCGAGCTCGCAATGACGAAGAGCAGGCCCGAGGCCGCGAACAAGATCCACAGGATCGCATTGGCGCGCGAGTTGATCTGCTCGTGCATGCGGGTTACGTCGATTTTGAAATGGTCGTCGGGCTTATACACCTCCGGATGTGCCGCCACCATGGCGCCGTATACGCTGCGCAGTTCCGCCCGCGCATGATTGATACTCGCGCCGGGAGCCAGCCGTCCGAAGACCTCCGTCATGCGATGCTCGCGCCCCGTCACCATTGTGGCGGAGAGATGATGCGGGCTGGTGACGACATTGGCGATGATCTCAGTTGCCACCGGATAGGGAACCGATGGTTCCAGAACACCAACGACAGTCGCGGGGCGCGCGCCGGTGGACCCCTCCAGCCGCACCGCCTTTCCAATCACACTGGGATCGGAGTGCAGCGATGTCCTCCAGAAGTGATAGGTCAGCACCACGGCTCCGGCGGCATTCGGACCGTCATCGGCCGGGGTCAGGAGGCGTCCAAGCACCGGGCGCAGGCCCATCACCTCGAAGTAGTGTCCATCCACCACGCCCGCCGGAATCTCGCGTGGCGTGCCGAGACCGACGACCGTAAAATCCAGCGCTGAAAATGTGCCGAGTTCCGTAATCGACTTCAGTCTGCTACCGATGTCCTGAATCTCGGGAATCGAAAATGCTGCGTTGTCTTCGCCGATGCCCGGGGCGCTCTGGCGCAGATAAAGCAACCGATCTTCGTCGCGATTCGCCAACGGACGCAGCAGCACGGCACGCACCACGCTGAAGATTGCGGCGTTGGCTCCGATACCCAATGCCAACGTAAGGGCGACTGTAATCCACAGCGCAGGAACTCGCGCCAGGGAACGCACGGCAATTCTCAAATCGCGAAAGAACAACATCTCAGACCTCCGTTCAGGCGGTTTCCTGTGTCCGCATACATAATACTGATCATTCTTTCCCTCGTGCCGGCCTTATCGAGCAGTGTCCTTTCGCCGTCGCTGCTCGCTCTGCTTCATGATTTCGTCCATATCTCCCACTGGCCGAATCTCGAAGGGATTGCCATACGTCAACGCCGGATGCTGCGCCATGAGCTGTACAGCATGATTCATGTCCCGCGCCTCAAGGACGAGAATGCCGCCGAGTTGTTCCTTGGTCTCCGCATAGGGGCCATCGGTCGTTGCCACTTTGCCGTTCTTCCAATACAGAGTCAGGGCAGTTTCCTGAGACTGAAGCGCTTCTCCACCAGCCCAGTGCCCGTTGGCGCGAAGATGGTCGTCGTATTCAAAGCATTTGTCGAACATGGCGTTTCGCTCACCCTCGGTCATGCCATCAAATTTGCTTTTATCGTAGTAGCCGAAACAGATGTATTTCATAATCCTCCTTATTTTCCTCTGACTCAGAGAGCCGTAGCTCATCGTTCTGTTGTCAAGAGCGGCTATTTGTTGAAGGTCTGATTCGGCAGCTCAGCCCGTTTCGCTATTTTGTACTGGATCTGCTCTTCGGACAGCATGGGGGCGAAGTCTTCCATCTCAAAAACCTGGCGGATTTCGACTTCGTAGTCGCTGGTGCTGGAGCTGGGGCCACGCTTGACCCACTCGATGGCCTCTTCCAGAGACTTGACCTGCCAGAGCCAGAAGCCGGCAACGAGCTCCTTGGCCTCGGTGAAGGGGCCGTCGACGACAGTACGAGACTTGCCGGAGAATTTGACGCGTGCCCCTTTGGAGCTGGGGTGGAGGCCATCCATGGCGAGCACGATGCCAGCCTTGATGAGCTCTTCGTTGTACTTGCCCATGTCGGCCAGGAACTGTGGATCACGGCGGGCGCCTTCTTTTTCTGACTCTGGGGTTGCTTTGACGATGACCATGAATCGCATTGCGGAATCTCCTTTGGGTTGAACGATGGTTGGGTGGCTTGTCTTCGGGTTAGCTATTTGTTGGCTAATCGGGTGAACTCAGATTGAGAGCGCAGTTGGATAGCTTCGCCCTCTGTGGACGGGTCGTATTTGTCGGGGTGGTGAATCGCAACCAAATACTGCGGCATGATCTCTCCTTTGTGTAACGGTCTTCGGGCCGGGCCGGTTGCCCCGTCTTCACGACCTAGTCGAACGGCCAGACTGGAATTCGACAAAGCGTCCAGGAAATTTTGCTTCTTCCGCGTTTTTTATTTCAGCTGCCGAATCCGCTCCTGCAGGAATTGCTGCTCCGGTACCTGTTGGGTCAGCTTCAGAGCTTTCTCATAAGACGACCGGGCCTCAGCGGTCCTACCAAGCCTGCGGTACATATCCGCACGGGCCGAATGCGCCAGGTAGTAATTTGCTAATTCGCCATGTTCCAACACCGCATCGATATGCGTCAAACCGGCCTCTGGACCATCGCGCATGGCAATGGCCACGGCACGATTTAGTTCTACAACTGGCGAAGGCTGAATCCGTACCAATTGGTCGTAAAGCGCAACAATCTGCGGCCAGTCGGTCACAGCGACCGATTCCGCCCCCGCATGAACGGCTGCAATTGCAGCCTGCAGTGTGTAGGAGCCGAAGCGGCGGGACTTCAGGGCCTTCGCCAGCAATGTCACACCCTCCGCGATCTGCTCCCGGTTCCAGAGTGAGCGGTCCTGATTCTCCAGCAAAATCAGATCTCCGGCCGGCGATGTTCTCGCTGCGCGACGGGATTCCTGAAGCAACATCAGGGAGAGCAGCCCAAGGACCTCCGGCTCTGGCAGGAGTGCGCTCACCAACCGGCCCAGTCGAATCGCCTCGGCGGTTAGCTCGGCCCGCGTGACCTCCGCTCCCGCCGCAGCCGAATAACCCTCATTAAAGACGAGATAGATGACCTGAAGCACCGCGTCCAGCCGCTCTGGCAACTCCTGCGGCGACGGCACCTGGTACGGAATCCGTGCGTCTCGAATCTTTGCCTTTGCGCGCACAACGCGCTGCGCCAGCGTAGACGGAGTGATGAGGAAGGCCTTCGCAATCTCCTCGGTCGCCAGCCCGCACACCTCTCGCAAGGTGAGCGCAACGCGCGCCTCCGGCGGTAGAGTCGGATGACAGCAGGTAAAGATCAGGCGCAGCCGATCATCCTCAATGGTGTCCTCTTCCTCGGACCCTTCCGCCGAACTCCCTCGCGCTTCGAGATATCGCACGAGCTCATCTTGAGACGCATCAAATCGTGCCCCTCGACGCAGAGTATCAATGGCTTTGAATCGGGCTGTCGAAATCAACCATGGTCGCGGGTTATCGGGTACTCCGCTCTTCGGCCACACGCTCAGCGCAGCTGCAAACGCCTCGTGCATCGCCTCCTCGGCAAGATCGAAATCGCCGAGCAGTCGAATCAGCGTCGCCAGGATCCGTCCCGAATCCACGCGATAGAGGGAGTCGAGCAATTCGCGTATCTGCTCTGCGGAGTGTTCGGACATGACGACGACTGTAGCAAACCAGCTACCCCGAATCAATTTGGCAAACGGCTTCCCGGAGTTGAAGGTCTTCGACTCTGACAGTCACAATTTCAGCTCTGCGCAGACCACACCCTATGAGCATTGCCGCGACAGCCCGGTTTCGCACGTCACGGAGCTCTATAATCGCCGTTCATCAAGCCATACGCACCCTGATGCTGAAAGCTTCGATCTCTCCTGTCCGCCCTGGCTTATGACCATGATCTCCATTCTGCTCTCCTCCCTCACAGAATCCGCCCGATTGATACAGTAGTGCGACGGGAGCAGCGCATTGCCACAGGTGCCGCCAAAGCAATCAAAACGAATCGTCAGCGTACAGGTCTGTCGCGGCCTCGCGGCTCTTTTCGTCGTGCTCGCGCATCTTCACGGCATCGAGATAAAGTACTGCACCACCAATTACCTGCTCTTTTTCGAACACGGCGCTCTCGGTGTCGATCTCTTCTTCGTCATCAGCGGCATCGTCATCGCCTCCGTCACTACCGGTAAATTCGGCGATCCCCGCAATGCCGGCATCTTCCTCTATCACCGTCTCGCCCGCATCTTCCCCGTCTTCTGGATCTATACCACCTTCACCCTGATCGCACGTCGCTATAACCCGCTGGGCACCGGTGCAAATCCAGGTCAGCCAGTCAATCTTCTGTCCTCGTATCTTCTGATACCGACCCACCTCCCTATGCTTCTCCTGCAGGGCTGGACGCTCAGCTACGAACTCTACTTCTACTTTGCCACCTTCTTATTTCTGATGCTCGTGCCCCAACGCGCCACTGTCTGGCTTTTCGCCCTCTGGGGAGTCGCCGTCGTTGCGCTCAAACTCCACATCGGTCTTTCGCCTTATCCTGTGGTCCAACTCCTCATTAGTCCATCGGTGCTCGAATTCCTCTGCGGCTACGTCATCTTTTACATCTATTGCCGCTCCCGCCTGCACCGAGCCGCCGGCATTCTGTTTCTCCTTGCAGCTCTCCTCTGGCTCGCCGCAATCCTCGCCTACAGCTTCCACGTCCATTCCGGTCAGGTAGCGTGGATCACTGACGCCCCATGGCCAAGAGTGCTCCTCTACGGGCTATTCGCAGACCTCTTTCTCCTCGGCACCATCGAACTCGAGCGCACCGATTTAATCCACTACTTTCCATTTCTCAAATCCATCGGCGACTGGTCGTACTCAATCTATCTCTCGCATGTCCTGGTTCTTGAGCTCATCGCCCGTCTCGCCTACCACGTGATCCCTTACCACCACGACGATTTCATCTTCATCATTGCCCTCATCGGCCTTCCCTCGACAGTATTCGCCGGCTACCTAAGCTACGCCTACCTGGAACGACCTCTCATTACTCATCTCTACAAATCCGGCCCAAAGCTCGGCTCGTAAATATTTCGTCTCACGGTCGGTTTATTTTCAGATCAGATGCGTTGCGCTACAACAGGTTCTGGACCTAAACCAATTGCGTCTTGCGCAGTTGTGTTCTCGCCTTCTTGAGATTCTTCACGACTGCCTTGCTTATGACCTTTGTGACGTTCAGGCTGTCGCTATCGGATCCCTCAGAGTTCTTCATATCTCCGTCAAAGATGAGGGTCCCGTCCTGCCTGGACAGTGTCAGGTGGTAGCTGAGCTTCGTCGTTCCGACAAAATGTCCTAAGGGGCCAACGGATGCGCGGACTGCCTGATCCCCTTTGGTGAAGGCGATGGGTCGCACGGTAACGGTGAATTCGGCGCAACTTCCTTCGGCGCTGCGATCGCCCGCACGGTAGACGTTCTGGATGGTCTTCTCTGACTTCAACTGCTGAAGAAGGCGCTCATAAAGAAGGGCGCGATCCTCCGAAGGAAAGTCCGATTGAGGATCCGGACCAACCACTTCTACACGGATGGTATTTTCCTCCACCTTCTGCGCTGGGCAAGCGAGCGCTGCCGGGACACGAGACGGATATGGAGCTGGGACCGACACGCGGAGTTGCTGGATGGTATTTTCCATATCATCGGTGTTGAGCGCAAAGACCGCGCCGTGGTATTCGCCAGACACATCCAGGAACTCGACGGTCAACAACCCGACTTTCTTATGGGTGACGGTGGCAAGAGCAAGGCCTCCCCCGTAGGGAATGAGCATGCGCCCAATCCTGGCTGTCGTCCCGCCAGTCTCGACTCGTTCGTCGCCGCTGAAGACTGCGATGATTCTTCGACGAGCGATATCGGCTGACCCTTGCTGCGTTGTGAAACGCAGATCTGTCGCGCTGAAAGAAAGCATACCCTCGGAGTTAGGCTTGACTCCGTCTAAACCGACAAGAGCCTTCACAGCAACGATTTGATTAGGTGATCCTGAGCCGGGAGGAACCGGTTCCCTCTGCTGTGCGAGCAGCGAAGTGCCAAAGAAAACGATGACCGCGACGGACTTCAAAGTGTAATGCTTGGCGAAATTTGTGAACGGGTGCAACATTTGAAACCTCTTTCCAGCTTCATCTTTCGTTAGGGATATCTCTACTAATAGGGCAGATGCCCGGTGATGGAATTCATCTGTGCTCCGGAGGTGGACGCTCTAGCGCTGTCTATCGAGCCACGCTGCGAAGAAGGTCGGCCATGCTTCTTCCTCCGGGATTCCCTGTGCCAGGCCTGCGCCATGCACTCCGTGAGCGAAGAGATGAGGTTCGACTGAAATACCCGCGCGTTTGAGTGCATCGACGAAGATCACGCTGTTCTGAGGACTGATGCGCTGATCGTCCAGACTCTCGAAGAGAAAAACGGGCGGTGTACGCGGGGTGATGTGATCCTGCCCGGAGAGATAATTCTGTAGATGATCGAGGGCAGGGCCGGTGTAACCGTAGAGGAGGTGGTTGTGCGAACTGGTCGCGGCGAATTGTGCGGGATCCATCGAGATAACGGGGTAGCCGAGACCAAGAAGATTGGGACGTCCGTCTGCCGCGTCTATTCTGTCATGCACCGGGAGATCGAAGTCTGTTGCCGAGTGCAACGTCAGGGTGGTGGCGAGGTGTCCGCCGGCCGAGAAGCCGAACAGGCCCACCCGCTCCGGGGCGATGCCGAAGTCGCGGGCACGTGTGCGAACCAGCTTCAAGGCTCGCTGCCCATCCCACATGGGTACGGGATAACGGTACGAACCGTCCGGTTGCACCAGCCGATAGTAGAGAACGAACGTCGTGACGCCAAGTTGCTGAGAGAAGTAATTGGCGACTGGTGCCTGCTCCTTGTCGTCCGACAGACGATCGTAGCCACCGCCTGGGATGACGATGAGACCCTGACCAGATTTGCTGGCGCCATTCGGTGATCGAAAGACGCGTAGGTATGGAATGTCGCGGCAAGGATCGTCTCCGATGGCACCCGGTGCAGCTCCTGGCCACAGGCGGATCTCTGACGGGTCGGATGCGTCGTAACAGTTATGGCTGGCATCATCACGGGAATCGTCGGCTTTTGCTTCGTGCTTGTGATGCTGGGCCAGCAGAACGCTGGTAGAGAAGATTGTGAAGGTAGCAATACGAACGATATGGAACGAGAGGAGCCTCATGTTGGTGTCCTGACTTTTGAAGCGTAGGTTTGACGTGCCATTCTTGATGATGTGATTTGGAAGGCCCTCGATAAGGGCCATTTAGCTGGAGATCAGCTCAGGTATTGCATGGAAGTTCAGGGGGTACTTTGCGCCAGGAGAGAGCTGTCCGCACGGACCTGCGGCGAAGAATCGGGCACGCCGGCATCTGCAGGGATCCACTTTTGAGCGACCATGAACTGCTTAACCTGCTTCGCTACACCCTTTGCCATGCGCGAAGCATCAGCCTGGACTGTGGAGCTTCTATCGCCAACGTCTCCCTCGGCTGCATTGAGGGCAAGAGAGCCGCCACCCACTGATTCGAGGGCGCCGAGCTTCTTTCCGCTCTCTGACTTGAGGTTGAGTTCGAAAACAACAGTTGCACGACCGTTGAGCACAGAGGAGACGACGACGTGAGTCTGAACGTCGCTTCCGCCACGGCCGAGCCCGACCATCACTCGCTTCACTTTGTTGCCCTCATCTATCGCCGTCACCTCTCCGCTGATAACGAGGACAGGCACGTTCGAAGCATCATCTGTGCCTGTTGACCTTTGCGCTTCGATATTTGACTTCTTGAGATTGTTCAGCAGAGCTTTAGAGAAGCTCGCCTGCACTTGCTGCGCGAGAGCTGCTGGTACCGAATCATTATCCGGATCGCGCCGCAGAAATAGGCGTGTGTGTAACCGGCCCGCCGCGGACTCGTCCAGAGTGACAACTCCGGGAGCTACGGTGAAGTCCTGGATGATCACCTTCTCGGCTCTTGGCAAAATTTGTGTTCCGCTGTAACTCCTGGTCACCTCGACCTTGACTTTGCCCATGTAGAAATTTCCGACATCGTTCTGGGCCAGAGCAACGTGATGGGCAGACGCGATTGTGCAGACAGCAGCAATACTGAATATTTGAACTATTTTCATGATTTCACCTCACTAATCTTTTGAAGCCAGCGCTTCGCGTTGACACAGCGAAATTGCTGGGAAAGAAGCGCCTTCGACATATAGTCAAAACTGATACTTCGTAGTGGTCTCTTGATGTGCAAAGGCCGCGCACGGACTGTGCTATTTGCAGCCATCACAACACCGTCACTTGATTTCGGCCGTGCAGATGACCCACTTCGAGACGGAGTTCCTGGTTCTTCTGCAACAAATCACAGAGGAGCATCTCCAGGCGCTTATTCCTCTCCTCGCCTCCCGACTGACGGCCATTCGCGAAACCTTCTTCTGTTTGCGTAAGCATCTCTTCCATATCAGAGTCCCTTCTTATTTCTCTTGCGTGCAGTTGAGACGGCCTGGTTCGAGAGAGCCGCGATGAAGAAATTCAATCCGGCGGTAGTGCGTTTCAGATCACCCGTAGCGAAGTAATCGTGGAGGAGGCCCGTGATTGCCGCCAGAATAATCGTCGAAGCACCGCGCCGGCCTTCCGTTGTGTCTGACAGCTTTTCGACTTTTCCTTCGAAGATCTGTACCCATCGGTTGACGCCTGCTATCCGGTCTTTTTCAGGAACGACATTGCCCTCATGCATAGCGAGGCCGTCAATCTCAAAAAGTAGTCTGAAGTAGCGTTGATTGATTTCCTGGATCGCCCATTTCCAAAACACGCGCAAAAAATCCTCAAGTGAAGCGGTATTTCCCCGCTCTACGATTTCGCCCACTGCGGTTGTTATGCGAGAGCGCACCCTGTCCAGAGCGGCAGCGATGAGTTCCTCCTTCGATCCGAAGTGGTAAATCAACAATCGCGCGCTACTGCCGACAGAATCAGCCAGGGGGCGCAGAGAAAGCCCCGAGATCCCTTCAGCGAGAAAAACGTCGACAATCTTCTCCAGCAGCTCTTCCCGTCTTTCAATCACTTCATTCATGAAACGATTGTTACATGAAACGATTGTTTCATGCAAGAATTTATGTTCAGAAGTGCCCTGCGTTATTGTGAATGACTGCGAACTGCCACCAATTTACGGGCAAACGTCAGAGAATCCACGGAGCAGGTCTTGTGTTTACCGATGTGTCTGCTTCAGATTACGGCTGATTCTCAACTGCGAGAAAGGGGAATTTACCGGGCGGAGATGTTGTAGGTGTAACGTAAGAACAGTGGCATGGATTAGGCGGTGCTGTGCACATACTGGTCATCAATAGCGGATCTTCGTCGATCAAATTTTCCCTGTTCAATGCAGGAGAAGGTGAACCGCGTTCCTTGTTTGAGGGCGAGATAACAGGGATTGGTGGAGCGCAGGCGGAATTCCGCTTTCGCGATGCGGAGGGGAAGGATCTAAGTCGGGGACATCAAGAGGTAAAGGCCGAAACGCCGGTGGAAGCGATTGGGTTAGTAGTGAGGGCGGTGAGCGCACCCGATATGCCGAAGGCAGAGGCGGTGGGATATCGGGTGGTGCATCCGGGGGCGAAGCTGGACGGGCATCAGAGGGTTACGCCGGAAGTGCTGAAAGATCTGGAGGAGGCGGTGGTGTTTGCTCCACTGCATGATCCGGCAGTGATTGAAGTAATCCGGGAGATGATGGAGCGATTGCCCAATGCGGGACATTATGCCTGCTTCGATACGATATTTCATCAGACGATGCCGGAGGCGGCGAGCACGTACCCAGTGCCGGCAGAGTATCGCGAGCGGGGCGTGCGACGATATGGGTTTCATGGGTTGAGCTGTGAGTCGATTGTGCGGCAGTTGCGGACGGAGAAGTCGATTCCATTTCCGAAGCGAATGGTGATTGCTCACCTGGGAAGCGGATGCAGCGTGACGGCGGTTGTGGCTGGGTGCTCGGTCGATACGACCATGGGGTTGACGCCGACGGGCGGAGTGGTCATGGGAACGAGGCCCGGGGATCTTGATCCGGGGCTGGTGCTGTATCTGCTGCGGCAGATGAAGGGAGATCAGGTGGCCGCGCTTGAGAAAATGCTGAACCATGATGCGGGAATGGCAGCGCTGTCCGCTTTGCCAAATGACATGAGGGCGGTGCGTGCTGCGGTGGAAAAGGGCGACGCACGGGCGAAGCTGGCGGTGGAGATCTTTACGCGGAGTGTGAAGAAGGCGATCGGTGGATTTGTTGCGCTGATGGGCGGCGTAGACGCGGTAGTCTTTGCTGGTGGTATTGGGGAGCATGATGCGCGGTCGCGAGAGGAAATTCTTGGCGGGTTGGAGAATTTTGGAGTTTCGATAAATTCTGAGTTGAATGAATCGAAGAGCGATACGCTGCGGCATATTGGTGCATCTGACTCAACAGTGGCAGTTCTCGTCGTTCCCGCGAAAGAGGATTGGATGATCGCAGTGCATGTCCACGATATGGCTCGATCGAAAAATTAGCTTAGATAAAGTTACAAACTGGTTGCCGTTCTTCATCGCATTCACTTTCACAAGAAGGAGTTATTCATGAGCAGCTCGTCCACGGAATTACACGAGAACAAGAGACAGAATGCGCAGCCTTTGTCGGCTGATGAGCTGAGGAAGATCGATGCTTACTGGAGAGCTTGTAATTATCTTTGCGTGGGCATGCTTTATCTGCTGGAGAATCCCCTGCTGCGAGAGCCGCTGAAGCCGGAGCATATTAAGAACCGGTTGCTGGGACACTGGGGGTCCGATCCGGGGCAGACGTTTACGTGGGTGCATCTGAATCGGCTGATCAAAAAGTATGACCTGGATTTGATTTATATCTCAGGCCCAGGTCATGGAGCGCCGGCGACGCTGTCGAACAGTTACCTGGAGGGCGTTTATTCGGAGGTATATCCGGATAAGAGCGAAGATGTTGCCGGAATGCAGAAGTTCTTCAGACAGTTTTCGTTTCCGGGTGGGATTGGAAGCCATTGCACACCAGAGACGCCAGGGTCGATCCATGAGGGCGGCGAGTTGGGATATAGCCTGTCGCATGGGTTCGGCGCGGCGTTCGATAATCCTGATTTGATCGTTACGGTGGTGGTGGGAGATGGCGAGGCAGAGACGGGGCCGCTGGCGACTTCGTGGCATGCGAACAAGTTTTTGAATCCGGTGCGGGATGGTGCGGTGTTGCCAGTACTGCACCTGAATGGTTACAAAATAGCTAATCCTACGGTACTGGCGCGTATCTCCCCGGAGGAACTGGAGTGGATGTTCAAAGGGTATGGATGGACTCCCTATGTGGTGGAGGGGGATGATCCGGCGCTGATGCATCAGCTAATGGCCGGGATCATGGAGAAGTGCATAAAGGAGATTCGCTCGATCCAAAAAAAAGCACGGAGTGCGCCCGCGGGTGCGGAGCCGGAGCGGCCGCGATGGCCGATGATTATTCTCCGGTCGCCGAAGGGGTGGACCTGTCCGAAGGAGATCGATGGGCACAAGTTGGAAGGATCGTGGCGGGCGCACCAGATGCCGATTCTCGACCCCGTGACAAATCCAAAGCATCTGGAACTGGTCGAACACTGGATGCGGAGCTACAAGCCAGAGGAGCTTTTCGACGAGTCGGGCAGACTGATTGCCGAGCTGAGGGAGATGGCTCCGGTGGGTCAGCGTCGCATCAGCGGGAATCCGCATGCGAATGGTGGGTTGCTGCGTAAGCCAATGGAACTGCCGGACTTTCGAGACTACGCGGTGAGGGTGGAGACGCCGGGACAGATCGAGGTCTCGCCGACCGATGTGCTGGCGCACTTTCTACGCGACGCAATGCGGAAGAATATGACGAGTTTTCGTGTCTTCGGCCCGGACGAGACGGCTTCCAATAAGCTGCAGGTGATCTATGAGGCCAGCGGGAAGACGTGGATGGCAAAACTGCTGCCGGAGGATGCGGATGGCGGCGATCTGGCGCGAGATGGCCGCGTGATGGAGATTCTGAGCGAGCATACGCTGGAAGGGTGGTTCGAGGGGTATGTGCTGACGGGGCGGCATGGGTTCTTCTCGACGTATGAGTCGTTTGTGCACATTATCGACTCCATGTTCAACCAGCATGCGAAGTGGCTGGAGAAGAGCAAGCTGGAGTTGCGCTGGCGTGCACCCATCTCGTCGATCAATCTGCTGATTACTTCGCTGGTGTGGCGACAGGACCATAACGGGTTTACGCATCAGGATCCAGGGTTTCTCGACGTGGTGACGAACAAGAGCCCTGAGGTGACGAGGATCTATCTGCCGCCGGATGCGAACTGCCTGCTGAGCGTTGCTGATCACTGTTTGCGCAGCACGAACTATGTGAATGTGATTGTTGCGGATAAGGCTCCGCATCTGCAGTATCTGGATATGGATGCGGCGGTGAAGCACTGCACGAAGGGGATTGGGATCTGGGATTGGGCCAGTAATGACGCGGGTGTGGAGCCGGATGTGGTGATTGCGTGCGCGGGTGATATTCCCACGTCGGAGGCACTGGCTGCGGTGGCGATTCTGCGGGAACATTGTTCAGATCTGAAGATCCGGTTTGTGAATGTGGTGGATCTGTTCCGGCTGATGCCGGAGACGGAGCATCCGCATGGGTTGTCGGAGAAGGAGTTTGACAGCCTGTTTACGAAGAATAAGCCGGTGATCTTCAACTTCCATGCGTATGCTTCGCTGATTCATAAGTTCACGTACAAGAGGACGAACCATGACAATTTCCATGTGCGTGGATACAAGGAGAAGGGCAACATCAACACTCCATTGGAGTTAGCGATTCTGAATCAGATTGACCGTTTCGATCTGGCGATCGATGTGATTGATCGGGTGCCGCGGCTGCAGATGACGGCGGCGCATACGAAGGAGTGGCTGAAGGATCAGATTATCGAGAGTGTGAACTATGCCCATCAGAATGGGATCGACAGCAAGGAGATTCGCGAGTGGAAGTGGCCGGTTTAGTGTTTGCTTTAGGCACTACCACGACGAAGCTCCTTTGTTTTCAGGACGATGAGGTATTCGTAGAAAGACTGCAGGGTGGAGTAGGTGAGGCCGGCTGCGCCATCGAGGATAGCGCGGCGGAAGAACATCATGTAGAGCCACTTGATGAGGGGGCGGCCGGGCAGTTGATAGAAGAGCGCCTTCTGGTGGAGGCGGCGGGTGTGGAAGTCGGGATCGCGTAAGGCTTTGTAAACAGAGGGGTTTTGCAGGCCCTGATTGCGGACGATGAGCTCGGCTTCCATGGTGGAGTACTGGTTGTGCTTGGCGATCCAGTGGGCGATGCCCTTGGAGAAGGGGTAGTGGTCGAGGGGGTAGCTGAGGTTGGCGATGGGGCCGTCGACTTCGATTATCTCGTTGATAGCACGGGTGTAACGGGCGCGTTCGGGGCGGACGAGGCGGATGTAGAAGGGTGAGATCTGGGCGTGTTTGAGCCAGGTGTCGAAGAGGAAATCGCGGCGGCGGAGGCGGAAACCATTGATTTCATTGGGCGCGGCGAGGGTGAGCTGCTGCATTTCGCGGGAGAGTTCGGGGGTGGGGCGCTCGTCGGCGTCGAGGAGGAAGACCCAGGGGTGTTTGAAGGGGACGGTGGTGAGGGCGGCGTTGCGGTGGGTGGCGTAGTCGTCGAAGGGACGGGTGTGGAGATGGACAGCGGCGGCTTTGGCGATATCTGCTGTGTTATCAGTGCTGTGGGAGTCGAAGACGTGGATGTCGTCGGACCAGGAGACGCTGGCCAGACAGCCGGGGAGGTCGTGCTGCTCGTTGCGGGTGAGGATGA
>Ga0302233_10001521_pt1 | contig 15987 bp, 11 predicted proteins | sample II_Palsa_N3_1_FD_193516 | JGI IMG/M metagenome (GOLD analysis project Ga0302233, IMG submission 193516) | Peat permafrost microbial communities from Stordalen Mire near Abisko, Sweden - II_Palsa_N3_1 | ecosystem: Environmental > Terrestrial > Soil > Palsa > Peat permafrost | place: Sweden... | reverse complement strand
GCACGGATGCGTGAGGAGGTTCGCAGTTTGGAGCGCGAGCGCATTGCGAGAGAACTGCACGATACGCTACTGCAAACGATCCAAGGCCTTATCATGCGCTTTCACGCGATCGTTCTGCGCATGCCTGGCGACGACCCCAGCCGGCAACCCATCGAAAGCGCACTAGATGCTGCGGCCGGCGCCGTTGACGAAGGGCGCGAGCGAGTGAAGCAGCTACGGGGCCCTTCCGAAAGGCTGATGGGATTGGAAGATTCTTTTTATAAGTTAGTTGAAGGGTTGCCATGTCCGCGCCCAGTAAGTTTCCGCTTGACGACAGTGGGGGAGGTACGTGCACTTGACCCCTTTGCCCATGACGAAATTTATCGAATCGGCGGAGAGGCGATTGTCAACGCGTACAAACACGCAGGTGCAAGTCTCATTGAATTGCGGCTCGACTATGCGTTGAGATTCTTTCAATTGACGCTTCACGATGATGGCATAGGTATCGAGTCGGACACACTAACCAGCGAAGGCAGCCCTGGCCACTGGGGATTGCTTAGCATGAAAGAGCGGGCAACTCGTATACGTGGCCGATTGGCGATATCGAGCAGCCATAGCACGGGAACGGAAGTGCGCTTGAGTGTTCCAGCATCCAGCGCGTACCTCAGGAATGGCCTTGGTTGGAGGGCCGTTCTTAGTCGAATTATGAAGCGAAGAGCTATCTTTGACGTTTAGGCAGCAGCTGGAAATTCGCAGCCAGGATAAGTGGGCTGGGAATTTTGACGCGATACTTCCGGTCCGTAGTCCGCATGCACACGGAGGAAGTTAGAATTTTTCTCCCGCACACTACCTTGTTGAGCAGCGCGCGCCGATGGCGGCAGCCGCGCTGCACATGCCAGTTGCATATCCGGGGCGATAACTTCGCCTTATCGTCGGTATTGGCGAGGGAGTGGCCGCATTTGGCCGAGCGGGCGCGGGGCAGATGATTAGGGCGGGTTATCGCGGGTGGGCGGTAACGAGATTTTCTCGCCCTGCTTGCACCAGAAGTCCCGTTTCGCCAATAAGGAACCGGCCCACGAGAAGGTGCGAGCCCGCTACCAGTCGATGGTCGACGAACTGAGGCTTGATCCGCGCATACGTTCGGAAGTTGTCGTGTTCGAGGTGAGTAGCGAGACGGCGACAGGCAACGAGTCGGAAGAGGAGTTTGCCTACCTGGACGATATCCACCATTACGCCGGTGTACTCGTCATCTTCCGCCGGGGCTAGGTCGGTCGGCCCAAGGCCCACGCTTGTCCGCTCCCGAATAACTTTTGACATTGGGGCGGGTCGATTTGCCGTTGTTATAGGGAATAGGGCAACCGATGCAATCCTTGAAGACAGCCGTGAACCGCCTCATCCAGCCGATGGAAATCTTCTCGGTGAGCAAACCATAGTGTTTGGTGTTTGACCCCACAGGCGAGCAACCGTGGGATGTGCAAGCGCAGACTCTGAGAACAGGAAAGATACGGTAGCAACCGGACATCGCCAGGTTATGGCTCTGGCTTCTGATTTTGCATGCGCTATCTAGCCCGAGTGCTTCTTGTCTCGACCGGTGAGACCACGCAGCCCTATGCTCGGCAAAGCCGATCAGGGGATACACGATGTCTGGCGTCAATCAGCACTTTCTACCGCAGTTCCTCATTCGTGGCTTCGCCACGAAGGGAGGGACTATGAAAAGCCCCGTCTACAAAGCCGTTGAACACCACAAGTCGCGTGGCGTGATGCATGCCCGCAACATTATGAGCATTGGTGCGCAGAGGAACTTCTACGGCAAGGAAGGGCCTGAGTCCATCGACGACGCGATCGATCGCCTCGAGAGCAGGCTGGCGCCGGTGGTTCGTCGGCTCAATCTGGGCGAGCTGCTCTCAGACGACGACATCCCCCAGATCGCTTCACTGGCGGCGCATCTGGTGATTCGTGCGAAGCACATGCGCTCGCTTCTAGAAGATGGGTTCCGGGAGATGGGCGGACTGATGCGGAGTTACGCAAATGATGGACACCTGCTCGAACGAGGCGCGCAGCGTATTGACGACGCAGAGCTCGAGCGGATGATCGAGGAGGAGGCTGCAAAGCGTCGTGTGACACTGACGCCGGGGCAGAGATACCTGTTCAAGAACCTGGCGAGGGCCGAAATTCAGCGGAAAAAATCGGATCCAGTCTTCAAAAGAGAGCTTTCTGAAATCATTGAGAGCGGGGCAAACAGGTTCGAGCAGGAGGCCGTCGAACGTTCGGAGCAAACCCACCTTAAGGCACTTGGTAAGGGGCTAGATCCTGCCCCCCGCGTTGCTCTGTTTCAGCAACTGACATGGTCGGTAGCTCACTTCCCAGGCGAGATGCTTATCTTGTCCGACGTACCTGTCGTGGCGTTTTCCGCAGATGGAGAGGGCATGAGCGCCGTCTTGCACAAAGACCATCCGCCGGCGTTGGTTGCCTTGCCCATCTCGACTGAGCGAGCGTTGATTGGTTCATCGGTCGAGGGGCAGTTGCCTATTGCCGATGACATCAATCGGGTAGGGGCTAAATTCGCGCATGAATTTTTCATTACCGAGCGCGCTACGGAGGTCACACGAGCACTTGTGGCCTCGATTGGTACTGCACCGACAATTTTCGATGACCCGGAATGGCGAGAGATCAGGTGCACAGCGCCGAAAGAAGACTAGACTCAATAGTGGTCGCCTAGTTTGAGGAGGCAGACACCCATTTGTGGCAAGCGCTGGGGGAAAGAATGGACAAATATTCTGGATCGGATGACATCTATCAGGTATTGGTCGAGGAGTCCGAGGAAAATTGGCTGCTGGGATTGTTGGCGTTTGCGGTGGTTGAGGAGCAGCGAATCGAGTGGGTGAAACATCACCTTAAAACCACAGGTGTTTCGCCGGCGCCGGATGACATTCGGACGTGGTATGAATCACAACCCGAAAGCGTGCTGGTAAGAGCAAGAGCTGAGGCAGAGAATGCTCTGAAGAGTTACGGAGCAGAAGCGGTCGAAGAATTTGACGATGCGTATCGGAAAGAGATAGCCCAAGGAATTGTGGTGGCTGAGATACAAAAACTCGGCCGATGGTTGCCGCAATTTGGAATGAACGTTGCCGGCGGTGTTGTTTCATCCATTGTGTTTGCCGCCATTCTTGTTGTTCTAGCGCTTTTTGTTCTAAAAAATCCGTCGACTAACGACATCGCAACGAAGCTAAACAGTCAAATGGGAGCTCAAAATGGCCAAGTCGGAAGTAACAAGTAAGCGTGCAGCGTCATCGGCCTCAAAGGTTTTGCGCGACAGCGGATCTAGCAAGTCAGCGAAATCGGCTGCGGGTTCGGCGCTTTCTCAGAGAAGCACATCAAAAACGACGTCCTCTGGTGCAGCTTCGGCGGCATCTAAGGCGCTTAAGAATGCCGGCTCAAGCAAGGCAGCTCGGTCGGCTGCAGGATCGGCCCTAACGCAGAAGCCTAGCGGGCGTAGGTGATCGTGGCGATCAGCGACTGTTATCGTGGGTAGCGAAGGGCGCGCTTCAATCGTGGAAGCAGTCAATCGAAGCGCTCATTGAACTTGCCCGCTTTCGCTTCGGCTCCTTTAGCCATGCTCACTCAGCCGTTACGCCGTTACGCCGTCCCTCATCCTTGGTAGTTCGGGTCCCTCCTAGGGGTTGCTGCAATCTGGGTGGCATTTGATTTTAGGTGCTGCCACCGATTGGCTAGTGCCGAGATTCAAACGTCACGCGAAGCCAAGCTAGTGCCTCATCAAGATCCAAGTTCGAGCTGGCATAGCTTTGCCGCAACAGGTGCGATGAAAGCAGTCCGTCCCATTTTTGGCGAGCGAGGTTGTTTGCTTTCGCAAGCAATTCGTCCACAGGCGCGGCGGGCTCCGAAGCGACATCCCGCAGCAAATTTTCAATCTCTTCGAGGCTACGGCCAGCGCGCTGGATCTCAATCCCCAACCTGCCCGTAAATGCCCGCACTCCGCGCGACATCAGCAGGCAGGCGATGGCCTCGTTGGCTGCGTCGCCAAGCCAAGTTAACAGGATCGCTTGGCTTCCCTGATCAAGTATTAAACGGTCAGCAAGCGCCAACGCGACGAACGCCTCGCGGCCTTCTCTCAAGAAGCGTTGTGCCGTCGGGTCCAGGAAGGGCAGCGCGTCTTGTGCAACATATATATCGCGCATGCGCTCCCGCACCTGGGTATGCACACGCCCGCCGGCTCCATTGAACAACGGGGGAGCGCCGCCTTTGGCGGGCGCGACATGGATCGTTTTGTGTTCTTCGTCAATTGTTTCAATGAGCCAAGTGCGCCCACCAAACAGAATCCGTTGGCCGGACGTCATCATTTGCGAGACAGGCAGCGTTCCCAATGCCTTGCCACCGGAAACGATGCGGAACTCCTCGTCGCTGGAGAATGCCGCATAGAAGGAATAGTGATTGACGATTTTATCGCCGACGCGGCCGTGGAGCAGCAGGCCTGAATGATCCTGTGTCAGGATTTCCTGTTGTCCCAAGGTGTGCAACAGCTCGGCGAAGGCGTCTTTGGACACTCGCTCGAACGGACCGGGCGGGGCGCAAAGAAGGCGGAATGCCTGAGTCGCCTGAAGGCCGCCATATTGCGCGATGGAGGACAGGAGCTGTTGCACTAGCGTGGAGTAGTGCGCCCCATGGACAGCAGGTGGCTCAAACCAGTTTTCCAACAAAAGCGAGATGACAGACGCGGTCTGTACCGTGTCCAGTCGAAGCCGTGTTTCCAGGCCAGCCTTCTCGTCCAAGGCATCTTCGATGACATAGCCGCGCAGGATTGCAGGTTCGTCGTCACGTCTGCCGGAGCGGCCCAGTCGCTGTCGGAGGCTTGCAACGGATGGGGGCGTGCCAATCTGCACCACGCTCTTGATCGCACCAATATCAATGCCCAGTTCAAGTGTGTTTGTGCAAACGGCTGTCGCCGCGTGCTCACGTTGTTTCAGCGCAGCCTCGGTTTCGTAGCGAATTTCCTTCGACAGATTGCCGTGGTGCGGCCAAAACTCCTTGGGGATCCGGGCCTGCTCACACAATCCATTCAAAAGATGCGTGTAGCGCTCGACCTCCCGACGGCTGTTCGGAAAAACGAGGTTGTTGGACCCTCGCAAGTTTTTGAACATGTGCTGGGCTATTGCCAGCGGTGCGCGCTCCTTTTCCGGATTGACGTTCCTGCCCGTTCCGTCAGTGGCTGTAAGCTCTTCGAACCCTTTGACCAAGATCAGTAACTGGCCCCCAGTCGACGACGCATTGACCACCGCCACGGGGCGGCCGGGTCGGAGGAACTGGGCCGCTAAGCCCATGTCGCCCAGCGTGGCGGAGAGACCGATGCGAGGCACCGTGTGCCCCAGTGCGACGTCGATGCGGTGCATTAACGCCTGAAGTTGTTTTCCGCGTTCGGTGCCAATGAACGCGTGAAGTTCATCGATCACGAAAAAGGTCACCTGCTTGAACAGGGCGGCAATGCCTGTGCCACGGTTGCAAAGTGTGGCCTCCAAGGACTCCGGCGTGATCAAGAGCACGCCAGTGGGCTTTTGCATGAACTTCCGCTTGGCGGTCGAGCTGATGTCCCCGTGCCACGGCCAGACGGGCACGTCCAAGTTCTCACAGAGGCGGTCCAGGCGTCCAAACTGGTCATTGATCAGCGCTTTCAGCGGGCTGATGTAGACGATCAAGCCCTCGTCTGCCCGGCCGAGCAGATGAGTCAAGGCAGGGAGGAAAGCAGCCTCAGTTTTTCCAGAGGCCGTGCTGGCAGCCACGATGACATCTTGGTTGCCTGGCAGGATCAGCGGAATGGACTGTTCCTGCACATCGCGCAGTGCCCCCCAACCCTCGGCCCACAAATGGCGCTGTATCCGAGGGTCCAGTTGCAGGAAGGCCTTGGAAGATGCCATCAGAGTTTGAAGGAAGCCAGCTCGTCGTCTGAATCTACGGCCGCATCACTTTTGCCGCCTTCGTCGGCTTCCACCCGTACCTCGCCGATCAGACCTTTCCAGTCGGTGCCGGGGTTCTGTTCCAGGATGGCCAAGAGGTTGATGAAGGAGGTGATCGTGGTGCGCGGCGTGCGGAAGAAGCTGTCGCCGATTCGATTGGCGCAGTGTTCCATGAAGCTCTCGATCGCCGGATCGGGAAGCAGATACCGGGCGGAGTCCCCAGCAGCGTATACATGGCGGATCTTCCCCAGAAGCAGGTAGAAGTCTTCCACCGTCAAGCTCGAAAGGCGCAGCACGGGGCCAGAGAAGTCGACAAGCTCGTTGGTCGCGAAAGTGTTCTGGGCAAGCCGACTTTGGAGTGCTGTGTAGCTGTAGATCCCTCGACGCGTATCCATCAGGAACTCCGGCGTGCCACCCAGCACGAACCCGAGGCCCACGGCTGTGCCCTGCAAGGAGTCGTTGAGCATGCGCAGGATTTGTTCGTAGTTGGAGTTGCGTGCTTGCGAATTGGAAAGCTTGTATAGATTGACCATTTCATCCAGACACACGAACAGTCCCGCGTATCCGGCCAAACGCACGAACCTAGCCATGAGTTTCAGCTGATCGTAAATCGATGCGTCATCGACGATCGTACGAACGCCAAGTGCCGCGCGCGCGTCGGTCCGGGTCGCAAACTCACCGCGCAACCAGCGGACGGCGTCTGATTTCCGCTGCTCGTTTCCTTCCTCGACGCCGCGGCAGTAGGCCGCGATGACATCGGCAAAGTCATAACCGTTAACAAGCTCGGTCAGCTGTTCTAGCTTTGACCGGATGACCTGCTCGGTGGACAAGTTCTGCGCTTTGGCTTCGGATTTGGCCGTGGCGATGAACTTCTCGACCACGCCGGATAAGGCGCCGCCCTCTGGTTTAGTTCGCGTAGCCAAGTTGCGCATGAGCTCGGCATAAAGCGACCGTGCTTGCCCGCCGGACGCGTGCAGGCGCCGATCGGGATTGAGGTCGGCGTTGGCCACGACGAGCTTGCGCTCCATGGCAATGGCGCGGATCAGATTGAGGAAGAAGGTCTTGCCCGCACCATATTCGCCGATTACGAAGCGGAATGATGAGCCACCGTCGGCTACGCGGTCGATGTCCGCGACCAGCGCTTCGATCTCCCGACCTCGGGCGACCTGGATCAGATGTTGGCCCGTGCGGGGCACGACGCCGGCACGTAGGGATTGGATAACGGCGTCGCGATCCCTCGGGCGAATGGCAGCATTCATGCTTCGATCTTCTCAAGTAGTTTGGTGTGCACTGAAATCGGGTCCTCTCCTTCGAACAGTGGCTCGTCGAATGTTTCAAAAGCCGCCTCGTTAATCTGTTCCATCGCGCCGTCGAGCATTAGGTCCAAGTCCGCGGCAGCGTCCTCCAGCTCGGCACGCGTCCACTCGGGCCGCGACAGAAGCAAGCGCAGCAGGGCAGAGTGAGCCTCGTCCAAGCCCAGCGGCGCATTGGTTTCATCTTCGAGCTCCGGCTCGGGAGCGGGTGCCACAGACGTGGGTGCGTCAGCTTCCTCGACGAAGATTTTCGACAGCAGCTCTGAGACTCGCACCGTATCTTTTTGCAACGCCGCGATACGCTCGACATCCAGTCGAAAGCCCTGCTTATCAGGCTGGACAGTGAACACCGGCGCGCCGCCGGTACCAGCGGTGTGGATGTCGCTGAAGACGCGTTTGGGCTCTACGCCGAGAGCTTTGTAGACCTTTTCCAAGAACTTCACTTCGTCGGGCGAGACGATGCCATCGGCCTGGGCCAGCGTCGCCATGAAGGCAGCGAGCGTCTCGCGCGCTGCGGTGGGCAACGGTTCCAACTTTTTTTTCAGCGCCGACAAGTTCATTGGCGAGGCGATCAACCATTGGAGATGCGCATGTAGCCTGCGGCGCTCGGCGAGGGTGAGGTGCGCCCATCCTTCGATTTCCGCCCGCAGATGTGCGACCTCCCGATCATGGAATTCTCCATCGGCCTGAGCCACGGCCGAGGCCAACTGCAGCGTCAATGCCGCCATTTGATAGTCGGCACGCGACCCCACGTTCGAGTCCATAAGCGGTTGAGCGAACAAAACGATCGTGTCTTGCTCGCCCGGCGCCTTGGCGCCACCGAGGAAATGCGGTTCCATTCCAATGTCGGCGCCTTCAAGCGCACGCGCTAAGCCGCGCGCGCGATCGCGATTGACCACTAGATCGGCACCTCCTAACACGGCGAGAAGTTCCTTCAGCGGTAACGACATCCGTCCTTCGCGCATCTGTGCGGTCAGCGCTTGCAACTTTGCTTGGGCAGCGGCAGGCCAGAGGGTAGCTGGCAACAGCAAAAGCCCTTCCAACGCTCCGGCTGCCCCAGGATCCTTTCCAACGAGGCGACTGTAAGAACCAAGTTCGTCCGTGCATTGGTTCGCAATCTCCATCAGCTTCTTGATGGGTGCAGTCAAAGCTGTGATGTCAGGAACATCTCCGAACGCCATAGTGATATCGGCGCCGCGCAGACCCGCCGAGGCGGGTTGGTAGACGAATTTGAGTTTGGTACGGTTTTTTGGAAGCACCAGTCCAGGACCGAGGGTTTCGTAATAGCGCTGAGCGAACAGACGCTCGAACTCGTTTGGGCAACGGGTGGCTGCGGTGCGCAGGTAGCACTCAGGGCTCAAACGCATCCAAGCCAGCGCAAGAAGGGCGGGAAGCGGGGCACGATCGATGGCGGCTTGGCCAAGAGCCAGTCGAAGGTACGGCGGTAGCTCATAGGTTCTCGGGAAGTCAGGGACGGGCTGCTTGTAAAGCTGAGTAGACTTTCCGGCCAGCTCGATCCAATTCAGAAGTTCGCCGGCGTAGCGTTTGAACGACTCCGACTTCTCACCGTAGATCGCAAGCAGTCGCCGAAGCTCGACGTTGATGGCTGGCCAGTCATTTCGTGCTGCGGGGGCGTTGCGCGAGTCCACGATGACGCGACGTTCGAGTCCGTAGAAGAACAGGAACACGTATCCAATGTCGCAGTCGGGATGCGAGCGACCATCTGATAACCAGTTCAGGTAGGCGCGCCTTTCCTCTGGGGAAGCTTCGGCGTAGCTGGGGGAATAGCCCATATGGTGTGACTGGAAGTTGCCCACGCGTGCCACGGTGTATTGGCCGCTGATCAGGCATGGCTCGGGACCGCCATTGAGACCTTTCAGCCTCCCGCCGACATAAAGCATCCCGCCCGGCAAGTTCATGCCGGCTACTTCGATGCTTTCACCAGGTTGCACCCATTGCCCTTCGCCAAAGCCGCGGGGCGCTTTTGGTATGGCGTGTGCGGCGGTGTGGCTTTGAGGTAAGACTGACGAGAAGAATTCATCTGCTTTGATAGGCGGGTCTGTGTGATCAGATTCTGTCCTCATGGCGGGCGCCGTTGCGACACGGCTGCGTGGCGCCGGTGGCAGCATGGGGGGCAGAGGGGCTCTGGGTTGGACTCTGGCGAGCTGTGCAGCTTTTTGGGCGGTTTGCTGAGATTCCTTTTCAGCCATCAGTTCGCCTAGCGTGGGCTCGTGCCGGTGGGCGTCTCGACCAGAAATTTTGTGAGTTCCCACTTTTTGGCCCAAGCGCTTGATGACCAAGTAGGCAACAAGGACAGCGCCGACAGTCGCTCCAAGACCAATCCAGACCTCTTTGGGCACCATGGCGATTAGCACCAGTGCCCCGATGACCAGCCACAAACCCGCCCCAGCCGAACGATTCGTCACCTGAACTTACTCCCTGATCGCTTCTAGGCTCCGCGCCTAGCCATTACCGGAAGCATACGCCGTGCCACTGCAAACTAGCTGACAGACTGGTGCCTAAAGAACTTCGGCGAAGCTGCACCGATTCTGGAATTCTTAGCCGCTGTTATCGGGGGTGCTATCCGCCGCTCGGTAGAAAATTGCCCGGCCTGGGATCGGGCGGACTTTCGCCGTACTGCGATCGCGACGTTGTCCCCGACGTATGATGCGACGGGACATAGAACCAATAGCGAGGATGGAACCGTGGAAAACATGCCGAATTGGGGATGGGTAGTCGTCGTGCTGACAGTCGTTATCGCAGCCGTTGTCGTCGGCCTGATCGTGTGGCGGGCAGGGGCGAAGGCGCGGGATCTGCAGGCAATGATCGGCGCGCTGGCCGGGGATGCTGCGCGCTTGCCCGATGCGATCGAGCGAAGCGAGCGGGCTGAGAAGCAAGTCGGCGAATTGACGCAATCGGTCAGGACGGTGACGGCGAGGGAAGCTGCGCTAGGCGCACAGATTGAAGAAGCCAGGTTATCCGTTGAGAAGCTGACCGGCACACTTGTCGAACGCGATCGGGTACTTATCGAGGTGCGCGAGACCCATGAGGCCTTACAGCGAGCCACGGCAACGACGACGGCTAATCTCGCCGCAAAACTAGTCGAGGCCGACCAACTTCGACTTGAGCGTAACGATGCGCGAGCGAGCCTTGAGCAGTCGCGCCAGGCCTTGGAAGAGTTGCAGCGGTCGGCAGCGGTTAACGACGCAAATCTCACCGGCCAAACCACAGAAGGCCACGAGCTCCGAAGCGAACGGGACGACCTCCGTCAACGCCTCGCCGCCGCGAACGTCGCCCTGCGAGATCTGGGTGCCGAGTACGCCACAGCCGTGGCTGTTCGAGATGCGGCACTCGAAGCGGTTGAGCAAACCAAGGCGTTTGTTGCCACGGCCCAAGCCCAGATGCGCACCGTATTTACCGAAGCGGCGAGCCGCGTCTTTGATGAAAAGTCTGCAGTTCTCGACCAGCGCATCAAGGCAAGTGCGGACGCATCGAAGGAGGGGCTCGAAACTACCCTCAAGCCATTTGCAGAGAAGGTCGCCACTTTCCAAGCAAAGGTGGAACTACTCGGGTCGGAGCAGGCCAGGGAGCACGCCACTCTCGTCGGGACCATCGGCGAGTTGAAAGGCCTGAACCAGAACATGGCGACTGCGACCGAGGCCCTGACCCGTGCACTCAAAGGCAACGCGAAAACTCGGGGTGACTGGGGTGAACTCATTCTCGATACGGTACTTAAAGCGTCGGGGCTAGTAGAGGGTAGCAACTACATCTCGCAGGGTCACGCTGTGGATGAGGACAGTGGACAGCGTGCGCGACCAGACGTGGTAGTGACATTGCCAGACAAGCGGAAGATAGTCGTCGATTCCAAGGTCAATCTCATTGCCTGGAGCGATGCGCAAAATGCCGATTCGTTTGAAGACCAACAGCAAGCCTTAGTTCGCCATACGGCCGCACTTCGAGCCCACGTGCGTGATCTCGCGGACAAGAACTACCCTCGCGTTATGGGGCCCGACACTCTCGACCTGACTGTCCTTTTTGTACCTATCGAGGGAGCGTTGTCGTCGGCGTTGTCAATCAGTCCAGACTTGCAGACCGAGGCGTTCAACAAGCGAGTGGTGTTTGCATCCCCGAATACCCTGATGGCGATGCTCCGCGTAGTCGAGCGGCTGTGGACGCGCGACAAGCTACAGCAGCAAATCAGCACCATCGGCGAAGAGGCAGCGAAGTTGTTGGACTCGCTTAGCGGGTTTATCGAGGACTTTGAGTCTATCGATGAACGTCTGAAGAAGGCAGGAGACGCTTACGACAAGGCAAAGAATCGACTCAATGATTCCCCCCAGTCGGTGGTTGCACGCGCCCGCCGCTTGGTCGGAGCGGGAGCTAAAGGGAAAAAGGCGCTTCACGAATCACTGAAGCCGCTCCCTGGGGAGGATGAGGCGCCGCTTTCACTCGAGGGTGACAGTAACGCGTTATTAGCCGCAGATTCCTAGGACGTGTGGATATAGGGCAATCCGCAGTACGCGTCCGAGGGTGTCGCCTTTCTACTTGCCAAATTAGAGAAGGCTTAACAGCTCAAGAGGCTTGATCCAAGGGGTCCCAAGGCAGCGTAACCAAGGAAATTTGTGCAAGGCGGTGTTTGACATAGTTCAAAGAAGTGATCTGGAATAGTTCGGGGGCCGCCGAATAAAGTGTTTTGCTGTTTATTCCCTTTTTTAAGCGGAAAGTGCACTTGCTCGAATCGGCCGTACGACAAAATTCGCACCGCTCTGAACCAAACGCTCCGCAATAGCTGGAAAGTTCCTTAAGAGTTCCGTGTGCAATTTCGCAAAATGTTGAAAGAAGCCATTTTCCACTTGAAATTTTCTTTAAGGACTCAAGGTTGCGCTGCAGGCCCAAACTAGTTGCCAGCGCATCTAATTGCGCACTCTTAGCCGAAACATCGCTCTTAGTTGGCTCCTGTTTGCGCCGATCTATCGCGTACGAATACTGGAAATCCGCAATATAGCTTTGATCTAAAGCGCACCGGAGAGCCTCAAGAGAAAAATAATAGAGATCTAGAAGCTTTTCCTCAATTTTACAAAAGAGGTCGCTCGCAAAATTGATCCCGAATTTTAATGGGTGAGTTAATGTGTATTGGCCAAGAAATGAGGACAGCACCTCCTCGCAAACGAAATGCGACTCCAGCGAATAGTATTCAAGCGTCAAAATGGCGCTTTCGCTCGGCACCTCATTCCTATACTCACGGGTATCCCTATCAATGATGCCAAGGACGAAATTTTCAACTGGATGATGCGAGTCACTGAGAGTGTAAAGAGAGCGAATGGCAGCAATAACATCTTTGCAACCAGGTGAATGCCCGGCAATTGTCTCCACCGGATAAACTTCAAATCTTTCGAAAACATCACTGGCAATTGAGATATATGTTTTCAAGTCATCGATCCCCTCGACGATTATCGCGGGCGTCGACGACATGATTGCCTCATTTAGCACCTCATCGATGCTCATCTTCATGACATCGCTAGCGCTCATTGCTCCGCCGACGACTTCAGGGGAGTCAAGAACTCCGGGTGACGCTTTGACAGCACGGGACTATGAGACGCCACAATAATCTGAGTCTGAGGAACGAGTTTAGTGAAAAGGTCGAGAAGCTGCCTTTGCCACGTAATATTGAGAGATATCTCCGGCTCGTCAACGATCAGGAAATTTCTGTCTTGACCTTGGAAAAGCACAAGAGACAAGAACGTCAGTATATGCCGCTCTCCGCTCGACAAATCATGAACGGAGTGGCGATTGTCCCCAATGCTTACATAAATTTCGCTTCCCGAAACGACGAGCTTTTTGTCGTCAATTAAATACTTATTAAAAGTATCGACTAGGAGATTTATCGCTCCCAGCGCCAACTTTTCTTTTTCTAGCTCATCAATCATGTTGGCAAACAGCGCGCTAAGCAGGGGCTTGTGCTCAATTTCACTCTGATAGTTAGCTTCCGTGAGCGACTTGAGAATTCTTACAATCGTCGCCTTAAACTGATTTCGCTCAACTGCATCATCGTCCGTGAGTGCCTCAATGAGCCTGCTTCGATAGTCTATGATGCTTCGATACATGTTCAAGGGGATATCTAAGTTCTTAGACTCAACACCATCGATTGCGTCAGATAAAGTATTGAACAACGCGCTCTGAATTTTTAGGTTTGCCGCGTACCTGGCGCGGCGATAGTGATTTAAAAGGAGTCTCTCAATATTTTCCAATTTGATGTTTTGAAAGTTCTGGTGCGCCCGGGTTTCGTCCATGTCATCCGATCGATCACGCATAGAAGTCTGGCGCTGGCGAATAAAAAACGACAACTCGTCAGCCAATTCACGGGGGCCAAATTCTTCTTTCTGGAAGAAACGCCTTGCTCGGGGAGACCGCTTAAAGAACTCATATATCAAGTTCGACTCTACCCGAATGGATTGAGTACTGATGCCGCGTTCGACTCCAAGCGAAATTGATCTGGCATCCTTCAGTGGGGACTCAATAAGACTTGACCAGTCGTAGCTAATTTCTTTGCGCGCCACAACGATGGTTTTCGAGACCTCATTATCCAGGTATGTGCACTCGATCGTCCTCACGCCTAATGTCGCGAGAGCAGAATCATCCTGCGACAGAAATGCCGATACCACTTTGAGAAAAGTTGTTTTTCCGCTCCCGTTATCTCCATATATAACAGATATGGAGGCAGGTGAAAAATCGACGCTTACAACCTTTTTGGGATCTTTAAAGCCAACAATTTTAAGTCGCTGAAGTCGTAACATATTTTGTCAGTTATTATTCGTGACTGGATAGACCAACAGCTGCCAGAGTATTGGTCCCGCTAAAGGGTTGTGTTGCTTGTGGTTTTGTGGGGGCAATACATGACCGCCTGCGATTGCAATTTCGTCGCCACAAGAGATGCATCTATAGATACCGGGGTACGGTGCTGCCACACCCGGCTGGTGCTTCATGTCGAAGGCTGGGTCAGCGGATTGAGTTAGCAACTGTCCGTTTTTGTAGAGTGCCATGTTTGCTATCCGATATCAGTTGATCCAGCTGTGACGCGCCCTGGCTTTCGTGACGACATGGCTTCTTGAATCAATCACCCACCAGCACAAAACGGTCGACAACCCTGGTGACCACTGCAACAGAGTGAATCGTCTTTGGCCGGCGCGGCTCGCGAGGCGGTGATGAACTTAGTGTCCCCGGAACCTTGATAACTTTACCAGCGTAGCTAAAAACAAGTTTCCGAGATAGGGGGCCGCTCCGCCTTCAGCGAAAATCGGCTTCCTTCTTTCCTCTGGAGGGCAGCTTGTCGAATTCGACGGCATAATCGCACAGCCCGTGCGCTCCCGGCGGACGAACATTCCACGATCAGGGGTTCGCCCCTCCGGACGAGCCGCCCTTTGGCAGCGGTCGATCACACCAGAGATGATGTCATTTAAGTAATCGTGCTGCTGGATTGTCTTCCGCAGCACCGGATTGAAAGTACCCAATGACGCTTGCCACCGACCGGTGTTCGGTCATGGCCATCACGGCAGGCAGCGGCACACCTTGCTTGCCGGCCTCCGTCACGAAGCCCGACCTCAGACTGTGCGCCCCGAAGTCCCCCTCAAGTCCCGCCAGCGCCGCCCGTCGTTTGACAATCGTCGCCACTGAACCGGGCAACAGAGCCGGGCCAATCCTGTTCTTCCAGATTCGCCGAAAAATCGCCCCTTCTCGAATCCCCGCCGCCTTGAGCCAAGCCGAGAGCGCATCCGCGCTGCGCCCCAGGATCGGCTTGTCCGGCGTCGAATCCACCGTCACCCCGGCCTGCTGTGTCTTCGAATACTCCAGCCGGTAGATGTAGCCCTCGTCGCCGGTCTTTCGAAGATCGCGCATATCCGCCGCCGCAATCTCGCTGCGCCGGCGGCCGCCACTCGAAAATCCAAAGCAGAGTAGGGCGCGATCACGAAGGCCTTCAGGCGAGCCGTCGCAGGTCGCCAGCATGGCCTCCAACTCTGGCCGAGTGATCGCCGTCTTCTTGGTCGGCCGCTCGCCGCGTTTGACGGACGAGCGCCGGGCGCGGCTTAGCAAGGTGCGAACGTTGGCGGACTCACACGGATTGGCCAGTCGTTTGAGCTTGTGCGCCGTCGACAGCACGGCCACGCGCTGGGTCACCGTCGAGAGTTTGAATGTCCCGAGCTTGGCCTTCAGGCCAGCAGCCACTAAGGCTTGGTCGACCGCCGGCGGCAATTCGCTGACCAAGCCGGTCTTGTTTTTGCGCTGAATGTGGTCGACCAGGAATTGGATCACCACGGCCTCATTCACGGGCAAGGTCAGCTCGAGGCCGAATCGGGCCTGATGCCAACCAGCCCAGTAGCGCAGCGCGGCGGCATAGCTGCGCGTGGTATTGGCCGCGGCCGCCTCAGCCAACAGCTCGCGTACGGCGTCGGCCGCTTGCTGCGCCAGTTGTTCCGGTAACACCAAGCCGGAGGCGGGTGTAGAAAGGACTGGCAACATGGATTTATGCTTCATAGTATGTAATATATACTACGCAATAGGGCGCGTACTAGCGATAATCATCACTTATCGCTAGTACGTCAAGGCCGGGCAGGGCGCCGATCGAGGAGACATCTGAAATGCCCAAAGGCATCACGCAAGAGCAGGTCAGTGCAGCGGCCGACGCGCTCGTCGCCGCCAGCGAGCGGCCGACCGTCGAGAAAGTTCGTGCACAA
>Ga0302233_10001518_pt1 | contig 16016 bp, 19 predicted proteins | sample II_Palsa_N3_1_FD_193516 | JGI IMG/M metagenome (GOLD analysis project Ga0302233, IMG submission 193516) | Peat permafrost microbial communities from Stordalen Mire near Abisko, Sweden - II_Palsa_N3_1 | ecosystem: Environmental > Terrestrial > Soil > Palsa > Peat permafrost | place: Sweden... | reverse complement strand
GTACGTGAACTTGCGCGACTCCTCGTAAATCTGGGACGCGAGCTCACGGGTGGGCGCGAGGATGAGGACCTCGGGGAATGCCTAGATTCAAAAATTAGGAAGGAGAAACTTCTATTTTTTTTTTTTGCTTTGCTGTATCCACATACCTTGCGGCGACGGCCGTGGCTGTCGTCGTGCGGCGGGGGCAGGGGACCGCGGTTGAGGATCTGCGAGAGGATGGGGAAGAGGAACGCCGCCGTCTTGCCCGAGCCAGTCTGAGCGCAGGCCATGAGGTCGCGTCCACCGACGACGATGGGGATGCCGTTCTTCTGGACGGGGGTGGGGTTGTCGTAGCCGGCAAGCTTGATGTTGGACTGGAGGAGGTCGTGCAGGCCGCTGTCGGTAAACTTGTCGATCGGCGGGGGCACGTCGTGGCCGGTGGCCTCGACGGGGATGTCGTCGTAGTTCTTGAAGTTGATGCCCGTGGACATGCCCGAGAAGAGCTCCTGCTCGATGCGCTCGTTGCGCGGGAACCACTCAAACTTGGCGCCAGTGATCGGGACACCGTTGGCGTCGACGGGGAGGCCACCACCTGGATGACATAAGGTTTTTTGAGTTGATATTCAGTGGTCTTAATCAGTGGTAGTACGGGTGCTGTTGCGGAAGTCACCGCTGCCGCTGCCACCGCCATAGCCGCCTCGACCGCCGCGGCTAGCACCGCCAAAGCTCGAGTAGTTTCCGCTAGGCGCGTTGCTAGAGTAGCCGCCGGCGCCGCCACTGTTGAAGCGACGGTCCTGGCCAGACGACGAGAAGGCCGAACGAGCGGTGCCCGAAAAGCCCGAGTTGCTGCTGTTGCCGTTCGACGAGGGGGTGTAGGAGGAGGGCGCCTGCTGCTGCTGCTGCTGGGCCTCGCTCAGGAGTTGGTTACGACGCTGCGGGGGGACGTAAGCCTGACGCCTAGTGGTAGTTGCGTCCAATTAAATAACGTCCGTTTCCTGTTTGTCTAATGCATACGAAGCAGGGGCAGTAGTAGTCTTGGGGGCACCTCCCAGCGTAAGGCCAGCAAGCTAGTTCAGGACGTCGTGTCAGACAACGAGGGACGGCAGGCGAAAAAAAAAAAGAGAGAGAGAGAGAGAGAAACCCACACAGCATGTTTCCTCGTGTAGGGGGTGGGGGTTATTACCTGCTGGTCTACGCCTTGAACGCCATGGTTCGAATCGCTCATAATCAGTTTGAAAAGACGAGTTCTTTGCTTGGATTGTTGATGTTGGTAAAGAAGGAAGGTATTGACGCCTCTTCTTTAAAACAATACTAAAAACGCGGTGGTTCCTGCATTTAGGGGGAGCAAGACAGAGTCAGAGGAACAGCCCTTTGGTCTTCCAGTTGAGAAAGGCGAAAAAGAGAAGGAAAAAAAAAAAGGCACATGGCCCCCAAATTCTTCACACGTAAAAGGTCAGCCAACTCGCTTTGGACGCCCCGCCCGCCCGAAAGTAACACTGGCGCGTTCCGCGGCAAGCGGCAACGAAGACAGCACGCCCCCCCCGAGCGCATTTTAAAAAACCCGGGACGAGCGTGCGGTTGGCAGCTGTCGCCAATGCAGCGGCGTGAAAATATGCTGGCGCCATCATTTGTCATGGACGTCCCCAGAGGCTCGAGTTCAAAAAGAATGTTCTGAAAATGTACAACGGCGTACATGTAGGTCCCCCCCCACGTACAGAAAACAAGAAGAACTACTTCCTTAGAAGAAGAAAAATAATTGACGCAATAACTTTTGGAAGGGCAGCGAGGAAAGCAACTAGACATCTTCAGATGGCGACGACGGGTATTGAGAGGAGGAGGCCGCCCAAGCCGGACGAGCGCCAGAGCTTGAAGTCGTCAAAGAACCAGACCCGCCAGTTCTTCATCGAGTCGAGCTTGTTTGTGGCCATGTTGAAGTGGAGGACGTAGGGGTACTTGTCGTCGTGCTCGGTGGCCCAGTTGTGCGACCACGAGTCGTGGAGGGTCGTGTTTGTGCAGCACTTGTCGGGATGGGACCAGCCGGTGGACGTGCCGCTGCAAAACTGGAACCAGGAGAGCTCGAGGATGCTTTCCCTCTTGATCGGGGGCAGGTCCTTGAAGTGCTTGTTGAATATTTTCTGGTCGTCAAACCAGTGCGTGTTCTGGTTGACCGACCTGAGCTTGGCCACGACCGACTCGAAGATGGCGAGGGACGCGTTGGAGGCCCGCACGAGGTAAAAGCCCGAGTTGTACGTGTACTTGAAGTCGTCGCTGGGCGGGTTGTTCATGGAGACGGCAATGTGGGTTGCGCTCGACGCAAAGCTCGTCAGCTGGTCGATGGCCACGTCGATCCCGTTGGGCTGTCGCCGCACCATCACCACGTCGTTGTCCATCATAAACACGTTGATCCCGTGCTTCAGGAAATAGTAGACAAAGGCCGTCTTGCTGCGCGTGACCTGCCGCCGGCGCACCAGCCCGTCCGTCTTGCTGCTCTTCAGCTGCGGCTTCTCCTTGGTCCACGAGATTTCGTCCCACACAGCGGGACTGACGTAGAACGCGTTGACGCCGCGGTGGCTCAGGTACGTGTACGAGACCTCGTCCAGACACAGCGCCAGCGGCACGTTGACCGGCAGGCCCACGCGGTGCATCGACAGCACGAGGTTGACCATGTTCTCCTGGGTGCTGGCCGTGACGAGCGACAGCAGCAGCACCCCGCGGTACAGGACCGTCCGTTGCAGCACGTGTGCCAGCAGCGTCTGCTTGTCACTCACCACCTCGCTGTCGCCACCAGTGGCAACCAATGTGGGAACGGGCAGCTGCGAGACCAGATCGGGCCCGTGGCTCTGCGTGCTGCTCGGTCGGCGGTCCAGGCTGTCGAGGCTGTCAAAGCGGGGCCATAATATTGACGAGCCTGTGGCGAAACCTGGCGGCAACGAGAGGGGCGAGGGAGGACGGGACGGGTCGCCGGCCGGTGGCGGCGAAACCACCACGGAAACAATTAGGAGCACGACGAAAAGGGCTGAAAACGCAGCGACGACCAGGCCGCCTGTGGTCATGAGGAGCGGGGGAACAAGGGAAGGAGAGGGAAAAGGAGGGGGAAAAAAGAGAGAGAAGTGGGCGTCTTGACATGAGTGCCACGTTCTTTTCGTTTCACGCCCAATGTTACCTCTTGGACTGTGCACTAATACTGCTGTTTGGGAGGACGGGGACAGAGGAGGCGATCCTTGCCTGTCGCCAGCGCCCGCTTTCTCGCCAACCAACCACAGCCGCATGCCTTCCGCGGTAGAAAAGGAAAAAGTCACTTGCGACAGGCCAAACGTGAAAACTAAAAAGCGATTGGCTGGCCGCACGTTTTTTCGAAAAACGATCTCGTGCAGGTGAAACAGAAATGAGGCAACATGCTGTCTCACTGTGGAAGTCCCGCGGGAAAGGAAAGAAAAAAAAACAAAGGACCTGCACGTTTCAGCCAGTCGTTTCAGCACGTTCCAGAAAACAAATAATGCAGCAAAAAAAAAAAAAAAAGGATGCGGAGAGCTAACAAGATAAATTTTTCACGGAGAGATCGCTGGGGAGGCCGAGACAGAGGAGGCCGACGAGGAAGACTGGAAATCGGTCGCAGGCAGGGCTGCCGCCGCGGCCGCCGGCGGCGCGTACTGCATTGGGAAGCCGGCAGATTTCCACAACTCGGCGTCGGCGTAGTGCCAGACCTTCCAGGTCTGCATGGCGAGGGTCTTGTTTTCTGCAAACTGGAAGTTAAAGTGGAGGAGGTAGGGCAGCTCGCTGTCGCGCTCGAGGGACCAGCCGCTCTCCCACCAGGAGTGCATGCTCGTGTTGCGGCAGCACTTGTCAGGGTGCTTCCACGACGACAGCTTGCCGCTCATGTAGAGGAACCAGGGCAGCTCAAAGACGTACTGGCGTCGCTCGTGCTTGCGGTCGTTCGTGCCCGGCCCGTTCTTGAAATAATTGTTGAAGATTTTCTGGTCGCCGACTTTCTGGTCCGTGTCGTTGACCTCGCGCAGAGATCGCACGACCTCCTCGAAAATCTCGATCGTCTCGGGCGTGGACCGGACGAGGTAGAAGCCCGTGTTGTAGTTGTGGCCGTACTTTTCGCTGGGCTGGCCGGGTGGGTTGTCCATCGAGATGGCAATGTGCGTGTTGGCCGTGCCATAGTTGTGGATGTAGTCGATCGCGGCGTCGATGCCGTTCGGGTTTCGCCGCACCATCACAATGTCGTTGTCGAGCAGGAGCACGTTGAACCCGTTCTTGAGCAGGTAGCACACAAACGAGATTTTGCTGCGGTTGACCTGCTTGCGATGGGCCTGTTTTGCGCCGCTGATCAGCGTCGAGTTGGTCTCGTTGGCCGGCACGATCACGCTCTTGGGCTTCTCGGTGGCCCAGCCGATCTCCGTCCAGACCTCCTCATGCACAAAGAAACTGTTGATGCCCAGGCTCGTGAGAAAGGTGTGCGACTCGGAGTCCATGCACAGCGCCAGCGGGGCGGTGGCGGGCAGGCCAACGCGATGCATCGACAGCAGCATGTTGACCATCGACTCCTGCGTGTCCTTGTTCACGATCGAGAGCATGAGCAGGCCGCGGTACAGCTCGGCTTTGTTTTGCACGTGCCACAGGAGGCTGTTGTCCTTGGGCGACACGTCAAAGTCAAACGGACGCCTCGGCGGCGAGCGAGCTTCAAAGTCGCGACGGCCGCCCTCGTCCGCCGCCGCCCTCCTGGACCGCTGCGCCTGTGGCCGGAAGAAAAGTTCCTCGTCCCGCCGGTCGAAAAGGGACAGCTGCATTGCGCCAAAATAGAGGAGGCACGCCAGCAGCACCACGCCGAGCACTGCAACAAATGTCAGAAGAAAAGAAAAAGAAAAGCGAGTGCCCAGTAGTTTGTTACCTGGTCCCGTCCTCTCGCGCATGTTTGCAGGCATCTGTGCGGCTGCTGTTCCTGCGGCTGTTTTCACCTGCACGGGTTTTTTGACTCTCTGAAACAGAGTGAAACAACGTGAGATTAACGCACGCAATCCCAGTACCTCTGTCCCCGGGTCCCTCTTCGTGCTCAGGCCTCTTGCTTTGCAGCCTCAGTTGCGGTGGTTGCGTCAAAAACCCGACGGAACCAAGAACAAGGAAACGCGACCGAAAAAAATTCGCTGGACCACACACTTGTCAAATGGCCGAGGTAAGCCACGTGGAGTTGACGTTGCTGACAGTCAGTCAAACCGCAACAGACTACCGCTGCCTCTGCTGCTGCGACAGCCTCTGCTGCTGCCTCTGCCTCTGCTGCCACTGTGCAGACCGCCGTCGGCTGGCGCAAGTGGGTTCCCCCACGCTGGGTGCTCGTCGTGGGCACGTTTGCGGGCACGTTTGCCGGGCTCAAGGCGTGGGACAAGTACCGCATCGACCGGGAACGGGCGCTGCTGGTGGGCGAGGCGAAGAAGCTTGCGGACGAGGTCATGCCCGACGGTGGCGAGCCGCGCAGGGTGCTCGTCATGCTCGAGGCAGACACTCAGGCGCGGTACCAGTTTAGGACGTTTATCAAGCCCGTGTTTGATGCGGCCGCGCTCGACTACTCGATCGTCAAGCCGGCCAACAGCCACGAGGCCTCCAAGACCATCCGCACGAGCAACCTGATGTCGCAGGACTCGGTGCACCCGGCCGAGGGCATTGTCGTGGTGGGCGTGAAGTTTTACCGTGCGGCACTGGATGGGCTGCACGCACGCATCCAGGACAACCCCGAGGACAACAAGCTCGTCCTGGGCTTTGCGCCCATGCGACACGCAAAGGGGTTTATGCGCTGGAAAAACTATTTCGACGAGGCCTCTGCCGTTAGGTACGCTCAATCTTGCATTGTTCGGCCCCTAGTAACTCTTGTTCGCGGTAGAAACATGGGAGAGTTTGCGCTCGCCATCGCAGAGGGATTCAAGCGGCCGATGGAGACAAGAGACCTGCAGGAGGCCGAGAAGTGGGCCGACCTCAAGAACGATCGCCTGCAGACATACGAGGACGGTGCGCTCGTGATGAAGCGGGCCACCGACTACCCCGAGCCTCTGAACGTCCAAGTCTACTCGCTCGCGCCCGAGAGACTCGGATGGCGCGATGCGGTTACAAAGGCAAAGGACCAGCCCCGGTTAGAAGCGGTCGGCAACGAAGACGACTATGATACGACGCTCAAAATGCCCACAGAGGAGGAGGCCACCGAGGCCCTCGCTGCCTCGACCGAGATCGCAGCCTTTGGGGTGACCACGCCCGCGTCCCTCTCGGCGGCATCGTTCAAGACGCAGTTGTAAATAATAATAATAAAAAAGACGACAAAGAAATATTTTTTTCGACATCAAAAGAGCGTATCTAATTTTATTTAAAGGGTCTTGACGTATTTGGTCTTGCGCTTCTCGACCTGGAGAACGTCGACCTCGCCGACGACCGTGTTGAGGATCACGTCCTTGTCCGCCTGGGCGTGCAGCTGGATCTCGGCCACGACGAGGGCGATCGCCTGCAGGTAAACTGCGTGCCCAAAGATCGCGACCTGGCACGCGAACCGCTCGTCCTGGTCTGCCAACAGCCGCGCCTCCGTAATGCTGAGCATCTCCAAGAGCACGTGCAGGGCATAGGTCTCGAAGGCGGCCTTGACGTCTTCCTCTGAGCTGGCGTAGAACACTTGCAGGCTCGCGTTTCCCTTTTGCGCAAAGGCAGCCTCGGTCTTGGCCACGGCCTGCAGGTAGTCGGGCTTGAGCAGACGTGCCTTGGTGGGTCCGCCCTGCGTTCCTGGATCTGAAGCAAATGGTCAGCAAGGCAGGGACGAACGGGACGGATATACATACACATCAGCTGGGAGGGCACGATGGGCGCGTTGCCCAGGCGCGATCGGCACTGCTCCTGGAAGACCAGCTGCGCCGTCTTGCGGGTGCGCAGCGCGGGCGTGTGCACAATGAACGACACGTTGTCCAGCTTGCCAAAGAACTTTGAGCCGGCGTCCTCGCACTGGCGCGTGCCCGTCTCGTCCAGGTCGCGCTTGACGTCCGCATCGTCCGACGTGGGGACCCGCAGGCCGGCGGCGTGGGCGTGGCGCACAAAGAGCAGCTGGAGGAGGGGGAGACGATCGAACAGGGCGTTCAGGCGGCTGGACACGTCGTTCTTCAAGGCGGGGAGTGATGATGCCATTTGTTGGAACCAGCCGGAAACAAAACAAAACAAAAACTTTGAATTTTTTTTCTTCTTTTTCTTCCTACCTCACATAAATTCTACTTCACTGAGCCAGTTACAGTTCAGCGACGACGCTCACGCGAACGAGAACGACGACGTTCGCGGGAACGCGATCGGTCACGGCGACTACGGTCACGGTCGCGGTCGCGGTCGCGGTCGCGGTCACGGTCACGGTCACGATCGCGGGAACGGGAGCGGGAGCGGCGAGACGAGCGATTGCGGTCGCGGGGCGAAGGGGAGCGAGTTCGTCGGCGCGAGGACGACGACGACGAGGAGGAGGCAGGGTCAGTAGCTGCCGCTGCGGTTGTGCCTGTTGCAGTGGCAGAAGAAGAAGAGCCTCCTTCGGGGCCGACGGCGGCCTGCGGGCTTGCACCACCGGCGGGGGCCTCGTACTTGTTTAAAATTTTGGCCTGGGCCTCGCGAACTCTTTTGAGGATGTCGTCCTGGCGAGAGTTGATGGGCTTGATCGACTTGACGATGGTGTTGCGCGAGTGGTTGACCCTGGATCGCTTGCAAATTAGAACTTGTCCCTTAAAATAAAAAAAAATTTTTACTTTAGCGGACGGCCAGCCAACATCGTGCCAGTCATGCCAAGGGCCGTCTGGGCTGCAGCCAAGTCCACAAACTCGATAAAGGCGAAGCGCAGCGCAATGCCCTGCTCTCCCACCACTGCAAGACAACAAAAATAAATGCACATGCCCAACAAACTTTATATTTTATTTACCAGTGCTGCGATCCATCCCCGCCATTTTGAGGTATGCGATCGGCCCAGCCTTGCTGAAAAAGTTCAAAAGCTCCAGCTCCTGCACCGAGGGCGCAATGTTGCCGACGTAAACGGTGCGGGCGACCTCGTCCACGCGCATCTGGTCTGTCGAGTTCAGCACGAGCCCTGGCGACGCCACGGCATTTGCCAGCACGGGGTTCATTGCCGCCGGCGCCGGTACGGTCGGTGCAACCGGACGCGGCAGAGCCGCCGCCGCCGCAAACGGCACGGTGGGCAACAGAGGGATCTGTCCAGGCGCGGCAGCGGTGGCAGCAGCAGCACTGGGAGCATTGGGCAAAACAATCGGCAAAACGGGGGCGATGGGAAGCAGTGGCAGGTCGTCTGGCAGCGTTGCGTCGGACAAGGATATCTGCACTCGGGGGCCGATTAGTATGCGTGCAAACACAGAGTATGCGTGCAAACACAGAGTAGGCGAGCAAGCGCACCTTGAGACGCCTGTCTGCAAACTCTGTATTGTCCAAAAAGAGCGCCGCGTTGGCCTCGAGCCGACTGCCCATCTGGACAAGGCACTCGCGGGGAGCAATGCCCAGCGTGGCCGCACTCACCCTGCACAAACAATGAGCAAGAGGGAGAGAGCGAGAGACAAACGGCGACGTACGTGCTGCTGTTCCACTGGACCCTGCGCACCGTCCCAATGCAGCCCAGGAACTGGCGCAGGCTGGTCTCCGGCAGCTGAGGCGACAAGTTCTCCACCTGCCACCGACAGGGTTTAGCAGGGGGGCAAAAAGCGGCAGCCCAAAGGCGCAAGGCAAAACGCGGGCGTACCTTCACGACAACACTCATGGTGGCAGCACTTTGGTAAATGGCGTCCACTGCGACTACCGCGTCGGCGGCCGAGCTGCTGCGGCCGACGTCACGCCTGTTTAGCTTTAACGGGGTCGACGAGGAGGACCGCCTGGACAAGGTGGCTGGCTGCTCGCTGGGTTTTTGCGCTGCTTACTAAAACGCGGGTATCCAGGACATGTCCAAGGTCGCCGTCGAGTTGACGGCCAAGCTCGCGTCCCTGACCGAGAGCGAGCGCAACAACTACTTGCAGAGCCAGGTAACGTGGCTGTGTGACTCTCTGACCGTGTGTGGCTGACGTGATCTGGGAGCGGGGCAGGCGTCGGCGGGGCAGGACAAGCTGAACGAGCTCCAGCTGGGACTGCTCTACGTCGTCCTGACCGAGACGGCCCAGGCCGCGGCTGTAAGAAACGCGACATGTAATGAAAGACTGAGCCCCTTTTTGCGCTTTTTGGGGCAGTTTGGGAGGTATATCAGCTTTGTGTCGAGGGACGGATTCGCGTTTGTCGTGAGCAAGATCAAGTACTTTTTGTCGCCAAAGTTTGCCCAGTTGCAGCGATCGACCAGGGAGCAGGTAATTGCGCCCAACTGCATCGCTTGTTGATTGTGTTCTTGTGACCCCCCCTTCCCCAAGATCGTGTGGTTTACCGGCTTCTTGATCGAATGCGGAGCGGCCGAAGTGGACCATCTTTTGCTGGGACTGCTCAAGCAAATCAAAGGTCTGCCGTGCTTGTTTTGTGCGTTGCTAATTACGAGGATGCTTGGCAGGCGGAGACACTACCGAAGGCAACATCGCCCTGGCTCACTCGCTGATGGACCTGATAACGCGGCACCGTGCCTGGGTCGAGCGATCAGGGGCGCTCGTGTCGAGCGTTTGGTACCATGTCACTCGCTTGATTGTCGATCACAGCCGCTTCAACCTACTCCGTCAGCTGGAGATCGACCTGTCCACTCGTTGGATCGCCACACGGGTATGCTGCATGCAAAGAAAAAGTAAGGATTTTCCCTGACAGATGATGCTGCAGTTCCAGGACTGCATGATGATTGGGCGCGACCTAATAAGGTTGCTGCACGATGTTTCGCGTTTGCCACAGTTCCGTCCCATCTGGGAGAACGTAATAAACAGCCCCACCACCCTGAGCCCTTCCTTCACAGGTAAGAAGATCAGCTCTTCTTCTTCTTGTGCTTACTTGAGAAAAAATAGGCATGCATCAACTCCTCATGGTTCCGACGCCGAAACGTTACCTTGCGTCACGCCTTACCCCAGCAATCGAGGAGCAACTCGTGTTTATGATGGAGAATGTGCGCATGGGCAACCAGAAGCGCTACCAGCAGTGGTTTATGGACGAGCACCTAAACGGGGCCGAGTCTGAATTCGTATCTTGTCTCGATTTACCCCCGAACTCTATAATCTAATACGGGTTCAAAAAAAGCTGCTGAGCGACATCATGAGGTTTATCTGCTGCGTGTACCACCCAACAAATGCCATCCTCGCCTCTGATCGTGTACAACGGTGGGTCATGGTCGGTTGGCTTCTCAAGTGCACCAAGGTACATTTGTGCAAGGTGTTTTGCTTGTGCGCTTAAAAAAAGCGACAGACAACGTTTGTGGCCTCTTCTGTCAAGCTGTGCCTGTTCTACGACTGGATGTTTTTCAACCCTGCGGCCGACAGCATCATGAACATTGGTAAATATGTCCTTTCTTGTATTTGCTTTCTTATAAAAAATGGTAATGTCGACCAGAACCGGCTATGCTCGTGATGCAAAACTCCCTTTCCCGATACAAGCCCATCACGGTCATGCTTCTAGAGTTTTTGGTCCAAATTCGCACCCAGTTTCTGCCCCAGCTCACCGAGCTGATCACAAACAACCTGCGGGTCGCCGTGCACAGCTTGCTGACAAAGGGCGTGGTCAGGTACGGGGCTCGGTTCAACTAATTTGTGATTTCATGCTGGTTTATAGCTCATTGCTGCCCACGTTCGCTTCGGACCAGCTGGAGCCCGAGCTGCGGGGGCATTTGACCGAGTTTTTGGGCCAATTTATGCAAGGGCAAGCCCCCGTTTCCACGCCCGCTGGCCTTGGCCAAAGAACTGCGTCCGATGAAGACCAGAGGCCGTCTCAACAGCCGCAAGAGCCAATGGTTACGGACTCGGACGCCGCCGTCGATGCCTCTGTTCGCCACCTCCCCACGTCGCTCTCCCTGCTGGGTGCGATCCCGGTTCCTGCCCCAGCCACGTTGTCCCGCAAACACAGTGAAGACGGGACAGCCATGTCGGGCATAACACCGGCCCCTTCCGCCGCCGCCAAGCCGGCCGGCGGATCCGAGCCGAAACTAACGGGTGCATCAGTCATCAACCAGCAGCTCGCGGGGCTCATGAGTTCGCTGAAATCCGAGCTGTCGCGAACGAGCGTGGCCAACTCGAATCCGGCCCCTCTCATCGATCGTTACATGGTATTTATCAAGACCAATTGCTGGTAAACTTACGAAAAAAAAAAAAAATAAAATCAGGAAACGGGTGGGTCTGTGAACATTCTCACGACGTGGTCGGTTCAGGACGAACTGTCGCAAGAGATTGCTCGCTTCTTCCTGTCGTCGTACGGTGACGAGTTCAGCTGGGATCAGAGCGTGAGTGTCTTTGGCGGCGTGGGCGAAGGGCCGCTCCTCAAGGCTCTGATGCAGCGACTCTCGGCGGTTACTCAGCTCTCCAATAACGGGCAAGCAACTGCTCATTCCACGGCGCCATCGACTGCAGCTGCGCCCAACACCTCGCAAGCTAAGCGTCCCGGTGTGGCCACTTCGTCCACGTCCAACAGCGTCACAAAGCGTGCGCGCCTCTTTCGTCTGCTCGTCGCACTTAGAAGTCAGCAGCAACACGACGCTGGGCCCGTCCTCCTCGTTACAGCGACAAAACACCTTAAAACTCTCTCGGCACGGCCGCTCCGAGACGCCGTGGCCGCAAATGTGGACGAGATCTACACGGTCAGCAGCGATGCCCAGTTTGCCAGCGAGCGTCTTTTCAGCGACGACGCCGCTGCCACCGCACAGAGCAAACTGCTCGAGCAGGATGTCTTGGTAAATATATTTAAAAAAAAACCCGAATTATTTTACGAGTCTTTTTTATTCCAGTGGGTACACCAAAAGGACACTGCCATATTTTACGAGCTCTTACCGCTGTGGTACCGTCACTTTGGCGCAACCCTGTGCAACAATGGCGAGATCCTGCACACGGCCCTATCGACGATGGATTTCACTGAAGTATAAAATTATTTTTTTTTTTTTTTTTCATTTAATAAGCAACTTTATAAAAATAGTCGCTGAGGATATGCAACTATGTGAGCACACGGCAAACGAGTCTGCTGGGGGATAAAGTTAAGACAGCGACTGCCGTGACCAAGCAGAGCCTCCAATGGGAGACATTTGAGCAGCTTTGCTTTTGGCAGATCGTCGCCGCCGAGTTCCCGGGCCAGACGACCCTGATCCCCTTTCTGGACGGCCTGGGGAAAGTGCCGTTCTCCTACCAGGACCACAGCGAAGCCTTCGCTGGTCTCCTCACGCTGCTAAAGGGCACCCCGCCCGACCCACCCGCGATGCAGTTTGTCCTCCTCCAGCCTCTGGACGCGCTCCCCTGGACCCAGGCCATCCTCTACGTCTGGGAGAACAAGTTTCCCAAAAAGTTTCTCAAGACATTTGTCAGCACCCTCTACCAGATTGCCGATGTCCTCGAGGGGTACGCTCATTTCCGTGCCTACGATACTGACCAGAACATAATTTATGAAAACAGCATGCCTGCTTCGTCGTCATCGAAAAAGGAAGGCAGCGGCGATGTTGGCGAGCACACGATGGCCTCTTGGAAGCGGAAACTGGAGACAAAGAGCCGCGACCTGGCGCTGCACGTCTGGGAGATTGCCAAGTCGCTCAGCCGCGACGTCGGTGGAGAATCCCAACTAGGTACGTCAAACAACGTGTTTATTTACTTTTTATTTTATTGGACGACACCGTGTAGGCGAGATGGACCTGGTGGACCACATTGACTTCTGCACGGCCCTAAAGCGGCTGCTCAGCATCCTCAACATGGACGAGGAGTTTAGCTTTAGTTACTTTATGAAGGCCATCAAGGTATTACTATTTTTGTTCATTTTCGATTAAAAATACCTGCACATCGATACAAAACACCAGGATCAAGAGGACAAGTTTACCGCCCGCGAGGAGGAGGCACTGCGGCAGGAGCGTGTTCCCATCGCGCCCACCAAGGCATCCGAGGAGGCCAACGGGCAAAAGAAGAAGGGCATCGCCGCCCCCGTGGCCAAGATGGCGACACCGCTGGATGCGACAATGGTGCTGAAAAAGGGCTCGGGATCACCTGTTGCTGGCAAGAAGAAGCAGCCTCCTCTTGCTGCTGCATCCAAGAGGAACGAGTTCTCTTCGGAATCGGAGGACGACAATGAAAACCCACTCGGAAAGCCCGCGACTAAAAGGGGAGCTGCAGCTGCTGCTACTAAGAAGCGTCGTGTTGTTAACAAGAAAGCTGCCAAGAACGAGGTACTGCATTCTTGTGGACCCTACACTAACAGAAGACCTCAGGAATTCATTGTGGAGGACGAGGAATCGGAAGAAGACGAGGAAGATGGAAAGCTCGAAGAGGAGCCGCAAGTCGACCAGATCCACAAACGCCCAAAGAAGCAGCCGAAGAAGAGACAGGCTCCTGCCGACAGTGTTGCCGGCGGCGATGACGTCGACGACGAGGACGCTCACATCAGCGAAAGCGACGACAGCGAGGACGACGAGCTCAGCGATGCTGCCGATGACGACAAGGATGACACGGGTGACTACGAGGACGAAGAGAAGGGCTCGAAATCGACGGTCAAGGCAACAAAGCGCAAGACGTCGCCCTCCAAGCGCAGTATAAAATTAAAAACAAATAGTATTCCTAATATAAAAATGATAATTAGAAGCGCCTGCGCCCGATGCTGCCTCTCAGCCACCGAGTAAACGCAGCAAAAAGGCTGTCGAGGAGACCACCGCGGATCCGCAAGCCTCGTCCGCTTCTTCTTCTGCGGCAAAGCGGAGGCGACCCGTGGACTCTGACAGCGATTGATCATTGTGGTTTCTTGTACACACCTCAAGCGCCCTCCCCCCAAAAAGGAACCAAAAAAGAAAAGAAAAAGGATTACATTTACAGCCAAAACAAAAAGACGGTGGGATTATTAAATATTCTGCTTGTTCAGGGCGACGAGCTTGTTCGACTGGAGGTGGCGCCAGTAGCGTCCGTACAGGCCCAAGAGGGCTGTGCCGATGATCTGCTGGAGACTGATGCGTCCGTCATGGTAGAGCGTGTGCCAGTTGCCCTCGTCGACGGGGCTGCCATCGACCGCGTTGAGGACGATGAGCGAGGCGACCGTCACAGACAACTGCATTACGAAATACATTAAAGCTCTCGACTGGAAAAAGAGGAACAGTGTGAATAATACCCCAGTGTCCTTGCGGACATAGGTGGCGGGGGTGAGATCGAGGCACTTCTTGACGAGCTCGGTCTCGACCTGGGTCGTCTGGGTGAACGTGTGCATGGAGAGGTTGTTCTTGGTGTCGTGCAGGACGATCGCGCTCGCCTCAAACCAAGTCTCGCCGATCTTGACAATGAACGACTCGATGCCCACGGCCAAAAAGTTCTCCTCCTTGAGCTTTGGCGTGGACTGGAGGAGGCTCTCGACGCGCGCCTGTCGACAGAAGAAAAAAAAAAATTTATTACAGAACGAAGAGTATGTGTAGTTACCTGGGCGCCCTTGAGACCAGCCTCAAAGCCCACGGGCTGCTTGGCGATGGCCGAATCGGTGGGAGATCCTTTTGCAAAGACCGAGTCGACGCCGTGGACCGACTCAAACACGTCGACCACAGCAGCCACATGTGCAGGGTGAGCCGACGTGACAATGACCTTGACCTTGCCCACGGCCAGGACGGGGTCGTAGTCCTCCTCGTCAAACAGGTCGTCCTGGTTGCTCGGGTCGACCAGTTCGATCAGCTTGTCCACCGACGTCAGCGCCGCGTCGACCTGGGATAACGCAGCGCCGGTCGCCTGCTTGGCCACCTCGGTGTAGCTGGCCACGGTCGTCAGCAGCTTGTCCGAGTTCATGGCCGACATCGCCTCCTGCGCCCTTTGCCGGGCACTCTCGAGGGCCTTGCTCACCTCTGCATTGTTCTGCACTTGCTCCCTGTGTATGACAGCAATTAATGGTTTAGAATTGTACGGTGCTCTTTATTTAGTTACGCAGCCGATGCAACGGCCGACGACGCGGCATTCCACCATCCACCAAGCCACGTCGATGCGGACACAGCAGCAGCATCGACGGAAGCAGCACCATTTGTGCTGCTGCCTGCGTCATTGTCGAGGCCAACACCATCGGGCACCTCCATCGACTCGGACGGCAGCTTTGCCTTGCTCGTGCCCGTCGGCTTGTTGCTGCTGCTGCTCAGTCCCAGCTCACGATCAAGCTCGTCGTCGTCGTCGTCGTCGTCGTGTTCGTTCACCGCCAACGTTGCTGTTGTTGTGGCATTAAGCCTGGAATGGTGTCTTCATTTGAACAAAGCCAGTTGAGTTGACTGAAAACAACGCACGTTTTCCGGCCGGCCGAGGCCGCCGAGGCCGCCATCGGAGCAGCAGCAGCAGCAGCAGCAGATGCCGTGCCCGTGGTGGGCCCGAGAAGGTCGTCAAAGTCGTCACTTGCCTGCAGCATGTCTGGGTACGACACTGATGATCACAAAATGACGTGGCGGCCGTTTCAAAAAAAAGTTGTTTTTTTGGCGCGCCACCTCTCTCTCTCTCGTCCCTTCCTCCCTCTCTACCTACCCCCGCTCCCCCCCTCCCCCGTATTCGCCTCTGCCCGCCCTGCCCTGGGTTCGTAGTTGATGGGGCAGCGTCTTTCTCTGTGTGTTTTCGTGTGCGGGGGTTGAAAAGAGCGCGCCAAAAAATACGGCCCCTTTTAACCGTTACAAAGGGATAGATGGCCACGCGAACAAGCAGCCGTACCGCTGCTGCCACAGCAGTGTCGTCTGCCTCGTCTGCTTCTTCTTCTTCTTCGTCGTCGTCGTCGGCTGCCGGTGCAACAAGGCGCACTAAGGGCAAGAAGCAGCAGGCTCAGCAGAATCACGAGGACGACATGGACGTCGACGGGGGTTCTCAGCAGCCGTCCAATGGCAACAACAAGAAGCAGCAGCGCTTCACCGAGCTCTTGCAGCCTATCAAGTAAGCAGGCTTCCCCTTTCATTTTTTTTTTTTTGG
>Ga0302233_10001516_pt1 | contig 16020 bp, 24 predicted proteins | sample II_Palsa_N3_1_FD_193516 | JGI IMG/M metagenome (GOLD analysis project Ga0302233, IMG submission 193516) | Peat permafrost microbial communities from Stordalen Mire near Abisko, Sweden - II_Palsa_N3_1 | ecosystem: Environmental > Terrestrial > Soil > Palsa > Peat permafrost | place: Sweden... | reverse complement strand
GGTGCACACTCGCCCCCCCCCCCTCCCCCCCCCCCGCTTACCAATCACGAACGTTTTAGGACCGCGACGGCCTCGCAAACGACCACCACATTGCCAACGCAGGCGCCCTCGCGGCGGGCGGCGCAGGGCTCGTCATTGTCGAGGCCTCGGCGGTCGAGGCGCGCGGCCGAGTACGACGCCTGTTGTTTTTCCCCATATGCCTCATTTTCCGCACTGCAGATCTCGCCCGAGGACCTGGGCATCTGGTCCGACGCACACGTCGAGCCACTCAAGCGCGTCGCCGGCATCATCAAGCGCTACGGCTCTGTCCCCGCCATCCAGCTGGCGCACGCCGGCCAGAAGGCCTCGACCAAGCGCCCGTGGTCGCAGGAGCACGGCGCGTCGACCCTCGTGGACGCGGCCAACGGCGGGTGGGAGCCCGTGGCCGCGAGCGCAGTCTCGTTCGACGGCGGCAAGGCGTACGCGGTGCCGCACGAGCTCACCCTGGCCCAGATCGAGGAGGTCCAGCAGGCGTTTGTGGCCGCGGCCAAGCGCGCCCTCGCGGCCGGCTTTGAGTTGATCGAGCTGCACGGCGCCCACGGCTACCTCATCAACAACTTTCTCAGCCCGCTCACCAACAAGCGCACCGACGCGTACGGCGGCTCGTTTGCCAACCGCACCCGCTTCCTGCTCGAGACGGTCAAGCGCGTGCGCGACCCCGCCGTGTGGCCCGCGCACTTGCCCCTGGTTGTGCGCATCTCGGCCCACGAGTGGAATGAGCACGGCTGGTCGGTCGACGAGTCGGTCGAGCTCGCCAAGCAGCTCAAGGAGCTCGGCGTGGACGCGATCGACGTCTCCACCGGCGGCAACGCGCCCGTGGCCCAGTTCAAGGTCTACTCGGGCTACCAGGTCCCCTTTGCCCAGACGATCAAGGAGAAGGCCGGCATCGCCGTGTTTGCCGTCGGCCTCATTCGCGAGCCCACGCACGCCAACGAGATCGTCGTCGCCGAGCGGGCCGACCTCGTCCTGCTCGCGCGCGAGCTCCTGCACAACCCGCACTGGCCCATCCACGCCGCCGAGTACTTCCAGGTCCCCACCGCCCCGTACGTCATCCACTCGCAGGCGCGTGCGCACGGACCCTCGTACCCTCCCAAGCTCCCGCAGTTCTAAAGTCTAAACGTTTCATTATGGTTGCATTATTGTAACCTATGGTGCACATGCGAAAATCTCGTTTCCGCGGTACGACGGAAAAATTCTTTCTTGTGGGCGGACGGGCGCGTTCAGTTTTTTTGTTTCCCACTTGGACGAGGCGTGGTGTGTGTCCTGCGCACCCCTCCTCGTCGTTCACGGCTGTGCCGGGCCCCCTCGTTCTCCGCCCTCTCATTTATTACCCCCACTTGTCGCCTGAATTCTCCAAACACTAATAACAGAAGGACAGAAGAAGGACAGCCAGAAATGCCCCAACAAGTGACAGGTCTGCTGCCCCTCCTGCTGCTCGCACTGGCAGCCGCCGGCGGCGCGGGCGCCCAGGGCGTCAAGCAAATCAGCGTGACGGGCGGGACCTTCCCCGCGCAGGTAACAACCGCCTCCGTGCCGCTGGGTTTTTAAAAATAGACGCACGCAGGTTTACGAGGCGTGGATGTACGGCTACACGTACGTGGACACGTCGGTGCTCTTCAGCTACTCTGCCATTGGCTCGGGTGCGGGCGTGAAGGCGCTCGCGGCCAACTTGTCGTCCTTTGCGGCCTCCGACTCGCCCGGCACCGTCACGACCATCCCCAACGGCGACGGCATGCTCATCCCCTTCCTGGCGGGAGCGATCGTGCCCGCGTACAACGTCCCCTTCAACGGCACCGGCCCGCTGACCCTGGACGGCCCCACGCTCGTGCGGATCTACCAGGCCAACATCACCCACTGGAACGACCCCGCCGTCCAGGCCCTCAACCCGAACCTAACCCTGCCCGGCCTGCCCATCGTCCTCATGGCCCGCTCGGACAGCTCTGGCTCGAGCGACATCTTCACCACGGCCCTCGCGGCCTTTAGCGACGGCGCCTGGACTGCCCGCGGCACAACCCCGGCCTGGCCCGCCCACGTCACAGAGCACTACGAGAACGCCGGCGTGTCCATCGCCGTGCGCGAGACCGTGGGCGCGATCGGCTACGTGGGCGTGTCGTACGCGAGCACGTACGGCGTGCCCTACGCGCAGATGATCAACAAGGCGGGCAACACCGTCAACGCAACCCTCGACAACATATACTCGGCCGTAAACGATTTTTCCCAGACGTTTGACGGCAACTTTTCCGCGGTCATCGTCGACGGACCCGGCCAACTCTCCTGGCCCATCTCGGGCTACACCTACCTCGTGTTCCGCCGCACGTCCATGACAGACTGTTCGGCTGCCCTCTACGTCGTACGCCTCCGCGCGAGAAAAAAAATTTTTTTTAAACGTGAACAAAAAAAACAAAAAATAAAATAGACGCAGTTCCTGCGCTGGATCGCCACCGACGAAAACGCAATCAACGTCGCCGGACAGTACGGCTTCCTCGCCACGGTCCAGGCGCAGGGAGTCAACACGAGCGACCGCATCTACGCGTCCATCAACATGCTCGAGTGTGACGGCGTCTCGGTCACGTCGCAGCTCTACCCGTACCAGATCGCGTACTATGTCGTCGCAGGCCTCATCATCCTCGCCGTCATTCTGCTGGCCGTCTTCCAGACCTGGTACCACAAGCTGCCGTTCATGCGCTCCACGCAGCTCGCGGTCATGTGGTCGTCGACCCTGGGCGCCCTCATGCTGCTCTGCTCCATCTACGTCTGGGAAGGGCAGCTCACCACGGCGTCGTGCCACCTCCAGATCTGGCTGACCACGGTGGGATCGACGCTCCTGGTGGGCGGCTACTGGGCCAAGGCCACACGCCCGTGGCAGTACTTGCCCGGCTATTCGGTCCAGGACAAGCCGAGCGAGCGCATGCTGGCCGCGACCGTCGGCATGGTGGTCGTCATCGACGTCATTGTCTGCATCGTCTGGTCCGGCGCCGGCAACGTCTTTGCGAGCGCCCTCAACGTGTGCTCGAGCGACGGCTTTGACGGCTTCTTTGGTTTCATCATCGGCTACAAGGGCATCATCATCATTTGGTCGCTCGTCGAGTCGCTCAACACCCCGCCCTCGCGCTCCTACTTTGGCGAGACACTCTACTATGTCCAGGCGTTTGCGGCGATCATCATCCTCCTCGCCCTGTTCCTGCCCATCATCTTCCTCGTGCCCGTCCGGCCCAACAACCCCACGCGCGAGCTCTTCTCCCCCTCGGTCCTCATCATGGCCACCGTCGTCGCCGTCGTCGCGCTCATCATCTCGCACAAGTTTGTCCTGCGCATCGCCGTCACCAAGGCACGCATCGCCCTCAAGATCCGCAAGTCGAGCTCCTTCACCGGCCACGTCACACCCACCTCCTCCCAGGACCAGACCGGCAGCTCGAGCTTCTCGGACAACCATACCGACAGCAAGGACGTCGCGGACACACTCGGCGGCGTCGAGGGCGCGGTCGTCGCCGCGGCCGACGCCGGCCTGCACAAGGACTCTAGCGATGATGTCGAGATGCAGCACAAAAACCGCGACAGCGGCGATGCCCCCGTCGACCCAACGCTCATGCGCATGCCGCACGCCACCTCAAACGGCGATATCGAGTTTGTGGCCGAGGACACGGACAAGAACGCAACGGCGGCGCAAAAGGTAAACATCAAGACCGTCGAAGAGTACTCGCCCAAGGCCCCTCGCAAGAAGGGAGGCAACGACGGCAACCTCCTCGCCCCGCCTCAAGCCCACGCGCCGGGAACCCGTGATAGCAAGGCCAACAACAAGACGCGCCTCGACAAGGTCCTTCGCAACGCTGCCTCGCGCCTCCACTTCCGCAGCGTCCTCGGCCATCTCCACTGCACCGAGGTCATAGACTTTTACCTCGCGTGCCGCGACTACCGCGAGCTCACGAGCGCTGCCGATCGAGAGGAGCTCGCCACTGCAATCTTTTCGCTCTATGTCCAGCCTGGCTGTGCCAATGAGGTAATAAATAAAAAGAAAAGGAAAAAGATAAAAAAAAATATATTTTAATGTGAAATATACCAGATGAACTTGATCGATAAGACGCAGCGCGATCTCCGTGCCAAGATGGCCAAGCTCGTGGACGCCCGCCGCATTGGTAGCAAGACCAAGCTGGAGGACGCCATCGTGGACGAGGCGCTTGTCCCCGTCGATCTCTTTGACGTGGCCCGCGCAGAGGCCTTTGAGCTCATGCTCGGCATATACGTCGAAAACGTCGGACTCGCGCATCGTCGCTCTACTGCGAGCTAACTGATACCAGTAAAATAGTTTGTTTGCTCTAATTGTTGTTTCACTGCTATAACAAAAGACATTTACGTAGTTTGTTGGGTTATTGATTATTGGCGTTGGCTCGCGTGATCGGTGGCGGGAGGGAACTGGTAAAGAGGGCTGGCGGCCCCTGGCTGTTAAAGTTGTTGGTCTGTCCGTGGTTCAGTGCCGGGGGCAGTTGTCTGGCGGTCGGCGTGGAGAACGAGTATGACGATGCAGGTTGTGCGGCCACAGGCCGTGCCAAAGGAGCAGCCGCCGCATACGGTACAGCTTGCTGAGAGGCGGACGAGGCGGCATAGGACTGCACGCTCCGGATGGCATCGGGCTCGGGCTCTGCGAGCGACTGGTACCAGAGCAGCTTGTTGACGACGGCATCCTGGATCTGTTGAACCGCCGCTCCCTGGCTGTTCTTCTGCTCGTGCTTGATCACGCCGTGGATCGTCGCAATGTTGACGTCGCGGAAGACCGTGGCCATCTGCGTGGCCATCCTGCTCATCTGGTCGCTCGCGCCTCCGCTCGTCAGGTCGCTGGCCAGGCTCAGACGGGCCAGTTCGGCGCTCGGGTCCTCCCTTTGCGCCTTGCGCTCAAACACGATCACGGCCGTCGGCTCGGTCAGGTCGGTCTGCAAAGTAACAAAGTCCCGTTTAAAAGAGCACGTTCTCATTGCAACGTACCACGGCCCACATGTCGCCATTGGCGTGGAAAACAGCCAGGTTGACAGTGAGGGGACCGCGGCGGCCGTCAGTCTGGGCGACACTGCCGTTCCAGTTGAACGGGAACTTGACATCCATCTGGCCGACCGGGAACGTCACGGGCACACGCTCCATCGACAGGAAATCGATGCCGCTTCGCGCAATGCTCTCGTCCGTCGTCGAGACGTACACGGTCAGGGGCACGCGGACAGGACCGATGCGGCGCAGGTTGAGGGAGACTTTCTTCTCGTTCACGGTCGACATGTACGTGACCGGGAAAAAGCCAACCTCAAAGTCGTCGTCCGTGACCACGTCGGCCTGCTGAGGGACTGCCACGGCGCGTGCCATGCCGACCGCAGGGCCGATCGTCGGAGACAGGATCGACGTCCCCGACACGCCCATGACGGCGGGCGCGGGGGCCGGAGTGGGAGCCACCACGAGAGGATTCTAAAATAGCATTATTAAAATAAAATAAAATACCGAAAAAAAAACGTACCGGAGGCCGCGGGGGGAGTGCCTTGTTCAGGTTATATGGCAGCGTCGAGTACGCGGGAGGCGCCTCGCCCCGTGGCGACCGAGCGCCGTCGTGCGAGGGTGCGACAAAGGAGTTGAACGACGTGCCGCTGCCGTTGGTTTGGATGGGAGGGGGGCGTGATGACGACGACGACGACATGGGCGCGGCGGGTGGCGACGTCGTGGTCGTGGGCAGCTGGATCATCGTCGATGCAGGCGACTTTTTGGCGGACGGGTTTGGCAAGGGCGCCGGGCTGATGATCGGCTGTTGGATCATGGTCGATGCGGGCGACTTTTTCGGGGGGTTCCTGCTCGGGTAGTCGTTGTTGCCGCCGCCACGGGCGATGAGGAGAAACTTGTACACAGGCAGCTGGTGCTCGTCCTTCCATGTTTTGCAGGCGTTGATCGTCTTCATGCGCACCTCTGGCGACTCGATGCCGCGTGTCTGCAACAAAAAAAAAAAAAAAAAGGAAAACAATCTTTTAATTTGTTTTATTTATTTCGCGTGTCCTTACAATCATGTCATCATCGTCCATGGTGAGCAGGTCGTCAAAGTCGGCCACAGTCCTCTTGATCATGTTTATCGAGGGGATCAGCGGTGACGACTTGGAAAGGCCGAGGTAAAGCCAGTCTTTTTTTTTTTTTTTAAAAAAAAGAAAAGAATGGGTAAGGATTACCAAGGAACGAGGACAGCTCTGGCTTCTCATGGCTCGAAAAGCGGTTGCCGATGGAGATCTCGTCGCCGTGGCGAATACCGATGGGCTCGCCCTTGCCCGTGCGCTTGCCGTTGACGTACGTGCCGTTGGAGCTGTTGTCGACGGCAAAGATGTCCCAATTGAACGCGCCAGGGGCGCTGGTGTAGCCGTACGATGAGGGGTCCATTGCGACGCGGTAGATGTTGCAGTGCCTGCCGCTGATCTCGTTGCGTGAGATTATAAAGTCGGCGTTGCCGCTTCGTCCGATCACAAACGAGTCCTTGTTGATCTCTGTGTTTGCCACCACGTTTGTTAGCGGAATGCTTCCACTGGCTTGCAAGGGGCCGTTACCAATACTGTCGTACGCCTTGTTGATCGGGACGAGGCGGGCCCAGACCAAGCTGTCCATCGGCGAGTACGCGGCCTCCTGCGGCGACGTCACCGAGGCCGACCGCGAGCGGCTGGGGCGTATCATGGTCGAGGAGGCATTGGCGGCGGTTGCGGCGGCGCTCTTGGCCTTGTCGAGTGCGGCGGCGGCCACGGCGGACGCGTCCTCCTTGAACCTGTTTTTTTTTTGTGTGTAATGTGGGCGTAAAGCATACTTTTGATTCCAGGTCGTACGACTTGGCGCCCTTGAGAAAGCCCGACATGGCATTGCGCAGCTGGGAACCGACCTTGCTGCTCGCCTTGCCACTGCTCGACTGCACGGCCTGGTTCTCGGCCTGCGCCCTCACCCACTCGGCGATGGCGGCCTTGATGGGGTAGCACGGCGACAGCTGCGATTCGGCCACGGCCTGGTGGCAGATGGGGCAGTACTTGCCCTTCCAGTGGCGCGGTTAGTCAAACCGGGGGGGAAAACAGCATACCGCAGAGCCTGGGCCACGGATCCAGTCGACGATCGCGTCGCGCTCAAACATGTGCCCGCACGCGGTGATCGTGGGCTCCTGCATGAGCTCGAGCGAGATCGGGCACAAGTACAGCTTGGGCACCGTCGTGGCGGCGGTATCCACTGATTGGTTCGGTCCACAGTCAATAAAAACAACAAAACAGAAAGAGATCTCCGTCGTACGCTTGGACCCTGAGCTGGGAGTGAGGAACTTTGACAGCGACGTGGGCTTGTTGCTGCTGCCTCCGCCGTTCGAGGCTGCGCCCAGTGGCGGTGCCGGTGTCCTCAACATTGTCTGGCAACTCTGGTTCCCTTTTTGAAGGAAAAAAAGATTTTGAGGAAGAACAGAGGTATAAAGACGCAGCAGAGAAGGAAACCGCGTGGGCGGGCAAAAAGATGAAACGGCACCTGAAACGCGCGCACGTTTTTGGAGGCAGCAGACGTTCAAAGAAGCGACGGAAAAAAGCGAAAGGAAAAAAGAATGCCCAACGAAAAACAAAGAGGGCTGAAGAAACAAGGAAGAGAAAACTGCCAGTCCGAGTCGGTGCTGGCCCGCCCTGCGCGCGCTTCAGTTGGCCCGCCATTGGCCCGCCTTGGCTGGATGGACCCTGCACAAGAGAAAAGAAAGGGAAAAATCACCCAACTCATCGCGTGTTCCCCGCACTACCGCGAAAAGCAAAACGATTGGCCGATCGAGTCGAGCTTCTTTTTCTGTTTTTGAAATAAAGTGATGAAAGAGGCGGTGTACGACGCGGTGTACGAGGCGATCGAGGACCGGAACGAGCTGATGGCGGTTCAGGTGCAGTTCCCGGCGGTGGACTACGACACGCTGCTGGCGATCTGGTCGATCAAGTACCGTCAGCACTCGGTGCTCATTGTCAAGGCGATCAACGAGACGACCGAGCAGCGGCTGTACGACCGTTACAGCGAGCTGTGCCGCGAGTTTGCCGGCACACCCACGAACGCACTCCTTGTCCTCGCCGCCGAGCGCAACATGCCACCGTACTTGCTCGTGCGCGCCGTCGTCCAGCAGTGCGCGCGCCTCGCCTTGTCACGGTCGTCCAGCACAAGGCAAACGGCGCCGGCCGAAGCAGACGGGGACACCGACACCGACACCGACCTCGCCGCGCCGGGAGCCAGCCGCGCCGACCCCAGCCGGATAAAGTACCTGACGAGCCAGTGGATGGATGACCCACGACAGATCCCGCACAAGCTGCTTGCGAGCCAAGTGACAGCTGCCATCCGCTGCGACCAATTCCACTCGCCCGAGGCCAACATGGTGCGCCGCATTGTCGGCAAGGAGTACGAGTACCGTTTGCACGCCTTCCTGCGCGACCGCCGTATCCCCTTTGCCGACGAGGAGGTCATGCGCGCCCGCAACTATGAAAAGACGCCCGATGCCCTCCTCCTCGTGCCCTGTGCCGTCAACGGCCGCATCGTCCACTGGATCGAGAGCAAGGCGTCCTTTGCAGACCGCAATCGGAGCCTCCACAAGGGCAACGTCGAGAAGCAGTTTCTCACCTACTATAATCGGTAACCGATATCCTCGTTTCGTATTTAATACTCCCTTCAGATACGGCTGCGGCCTCGTCATCTACTGGTTTGGTTTCGTGGACGAGCTCAACACGTTTGAAGAATTCCTCCTCGTCGACAGGTTCCCCACGGACATTCAGGTGTTGCAGCCACCGCCGTCAACCGTCTCGACGATCTCTGCGCTCTCGGACGACGAGCTCGTCGCTGCCGCCATGTCGGGCGCCTTGTGAGCCTTAAATTATTATACCACGGTGGCATTCGTGCATTCTTGTAGCCGTTAAAAACAAGCAAATAAATAATTTTTTTTTATCCCCCTGCCGACGCAGCCCTTCAGTGGCCCGATCCGACAAACGGAGAGGTCATGCGGCCGCTATTGGCGGTGCTGCGAGCCCTGATGATGACCCTGTCGGCCACCAGGGTTGTGCGCGTATGGCTGGAGGCTCTGCTGAAAGGCTGCGAGCGTGTCGGGGCGATGGCTGTGGTTCGGGAATAAGGAAGCACGATTGCTGCTGCTGTTGCCGGCACCGCCGCCACCAGAGGGAAGGCCGGGCAGCCACGCGCTCGACGATGCTGTGGAGCCCTGTGCGCCGTTGCCGCTTGCGCTTGCATTGGCGACCACGCTGCCGTTCACGGATGGCCCGGCCGACATCGGGATACGGCGCTTGAGCGAGTCGTACATTTTCTAGCGTCAATTAATCGGGCGTTAGCAGACGGAGAGAGGCGACCACGACGGAAACCTGGAGCTTCTGCAGCTGACGATTCTTCTCGTTGTAGGCCTCGGTCGCATCGTGCAGTCGCTGCTTGTCGTGCTCGCGCTGCTTCTGGTAGGTGTTGGTCTTCTCGCGCAGCGCTGCGTGCGTAGTGCTTGCGTTCAGAAGGGGGCAGCCTGAAATATACAGAGGATACCCGTGCTCTCGGCGACGGCCTGGTGAAGTTGCTGCTGTAGATTCGAGTCCTGTGTGCGGACGCGCTCGTCCAGCTTGTGACACGTGTTCTCAAGGAACGCGCGCTCTTGCGAGGTCTGGTACGTGTACAGATTGAGAGCGCGGCTGCACACTTCGACAACGGTCTCCGGGCGCAGACCAGCAAGCACGAGCTGCAAGACTTTAAGCACCGACTTTTTGCATATGCGCGTACCGACTTCCACTCATCCGTGGGCGAGAGGTTGTTGACGATGACCTCGTCCTCGGACGACAGGGCCGTGTTGCACGCCGGGCACACGAGCGCGCGACCGAGGGCCTCTTGTGCGCACGGCAAACAGAACACATCTGTGCATAGTTTTCACAGGGTGAGCGAGCACGCAGCAGTGCGGTGCGTACGCGAGCACAGGGTCACGACAATCTTGTTCTTGGCCGACGACGAGCTCTCGAGCAGCCGGCGGCACTTGTGGTTGTTGCAGCGCAGGTCACCGTCCGAGTCCATCGCCTTTGTGACTTGAAATTAAGTTTTCCTCAGTTTTTACAACTATTTTTTTTTTTTCAGTGTCTATTTAAAGAAGGGCCTTGACGTCAAACTTGAAGCCCTTCCCCATGCTCGTGGAGATGAAGCCGTACTCGATAAACTTGTCTTTTTTTTGGGGGGGGGAGGGGAGGAAAAGAAAAAATTATTATTATTTTTTTTTTTTGTGAAGAAACAGCACGTACTGGACTTGCCAGGCCCCCGGCTGTTCTTGATGCCTTGGACAAAGGCACGGATGTTGGCCTCGAGGCTTTCGTTGTCGAAATTCTCCTTCCCGATCCCCCCGTGGACGATGCCGGCCTTGTCCGAGCGGAACTCCTTGGCAAACTTGGCGTTCTGCACCGACTGGGCAATGTTTTCGGTCACCGTGCCGTTCTTTGTCGTGGGCATGAGGCCGCGCGGGCCCAGCACACGCGCAACCTTGGCCACGACAGGCATCATATCTGGCGTGGCAAAGCAGCGGTCAAAGTCGAGCGTTCCCTTGAGGATATCGGCGACCAGCTCGTCGCCACCGGCGCGGTTTGCGCCCGCCGCGAGGGCGTCCTCTGCGTTCTTGCCCTGCGAGGGAAGAGAAAAAAAAAAGAGTTTAGCCAGTACAGCTACTCGCTTAAAAGGATACCTTGGCAAACACCCACAGACGCAGCTCCTTGCCGCTCGACTTGGGCAAGAGCACGACGCCGCGGAGGATCTCACCCTTGTCGATCGTGCAGCCCACGGCGACCTCGACAGTCTGCACAAACTTTCTGGGGTGCTCGGCCGAGTCTGCCTTGAGCGCCTGCAGAGCGACCGACAGGGGCATCAGCTTGGCCGCCAGCGCGGCCTGCTTTTTCTTGGCTGCGACGAGGGTCGCTTTCGCGACAGCGGCGGCGGCGAGCGCGTCGGCAGACATTTTGGCTTTGGCCCGTCGGTCAGCCTCGGCGGTTTGGTCCAGCCCAGCCGCAAACGTGGAGGCCGCACGAGTCGCGGTGGCCGACGGGACCAACGCACACGCGCGCAAGCCAGCACACGCGCTGGACCTCCGGATGAGCCCTGGGGCTATTACTCGCACGGCGGCCATCTTTTTCAACCAAAAATGGCGGCGCACGTGGCTTCGCCCAGCAGCAATGGGTACGCGGCTGTTTGTTGGCTGGCCTGACGCTGACCTCCCCACCCCCACCCACGACCACGCATGTAGAGCGACGTCGCGCATCATTGTCAAGAACCTGCCCAAGTACCTGACCGAGGAGCGGCTGAAGGAGCACTTTGCCAAGCAGGGCGAGGTGACGGACGTGCGGTTGATGCGCAACGAGGCCGGCGAGTCGCGTCGGTTTGGCTTTGTCGGCTTCCGTACGCCCAAGGAGGCCACGGCCGCCGTGCGCTTCTTCAACGACACGTTCATCGACACGTCCCACATCACCGTCGACTATGCCAAGACGGTCGGCGACGGCGGGCTCTCGCGGCCCTGGAGCAAGTACTCCAAGGACAGCTCGGCCCACGCGATCAAGGAGAAGAAGAACGAAGCGTCCGTCCAGCTCAGCGAGCAGAAGATGCGGCTGCGCGAGCAGGTCCTGCAGGAGAAGAAGCGCAAGGAAGAGCTGCTGAGCACGCTCTACAAGGGCACCAAGGCGGTCAAAGAGGACACCAAGCTCGGCGAGTACCTGTCGGTCATGGCGCCGCGCACGCAGAAGACCGTCTGGGAGAACGACGATCCGACCATCAAGAAGAGCGCAGTACTGCAGCTCCCTTTCTTCTTTGTGTGCTAAAACGTGTTGCTAGGACTCGCTGGCGGTCAAGCAAAAGGTCGTGTTGGTCAAGTCCAGGAAGACTGGCGGCGATGGGGTGTACCACACAAAGACCCACTTGACATTTGACGACGACAACGAGGAGGGAGCAGCGAAAAGGAAAGGCGACGGTGCCGACGACAGCGACGAGGAATACCAGGCCATCCCAACCATCACGCCCTACGAGGACGAGGAGGCCGTCCCCAAGCTCAATCCCGCCACGAGCAGCATGAGCGACCTCGAGTACCTCAAGTCACGCGCCACATTCAAGGATGAGGACGGCGACGACGGCTTGGACGCGTCCGAGTCCCGCACACGGTCGATCCGCAAGCGCCCGTCTGCGGTCGAGGAAGACGACTCCTCCAGCGACGACGACGACGACGACGACGACGACGACGACGACGACGAGGCCCCTGCTGCGCCTGCCCCTGCTGGGCCCACGAAGAGCAAAGTCTACCGCCCTGACAACGCCGACAGCGACGAGGACGAGGGCGAGGACCAGCATCCCGATGAGGTTTGCATAGCTGTCCCTTTCTCATGTTTCTGGATATTAATTTTTTCCGCTCTCTGCGCAGACAAACATGCTCCTGGATTTGCTCAAGGCAGACAATGACGCTGCAGGCGCGGCTGCCGACAGCAGTCTCACTTCCTCGGGTAAGGCGGCAACAGCCATCAAGGTCGGCAAGGGCAAGGGCCAAAAAGTGATTGTTCCCGAGGTTCCCCTGGAGTCGGTCGCCGAGTCTGGCCGCTTGTTTGTGCGCAACATCCCGTTCATGTGCACAGAGGACGACCTGGCAGAAGCCTTTAAAAAATTTGGTCCTCTGTCCGAGGTCCACATGCCGATCGACAAGGCCACCAAGCAAGGCAAGGGCTTTGCCTATATCCTCTACCTCATCCCCGAGCACGCCGTCCTGGCCCTCTCCGCGATGGACGGCTCTATCTTCCAGGTATTGATGAGAAGTAGAAAGCAATTATTGACCTTTTAAATTTCTTTTCAGGGTCGCCTCATCCACGTCCTCCCTGCCAGCCTCAAACCCAGCGATGCCCAGAATGACACGTCCAAAACAGCAGCTGCGGCACAGCGAGAGGGAGGCGAAGTCAGCAGTGCTGCTGCCAAACAAGCCTCGTTCAAGGCTCAGCGGGACGCAAAGAAAAAATCCGAGGCCAACTCGGCGTTCAACTGGAACACTCTTTTCATGAGCAGCGACGCCGTAGCCGCGGCGATGGCCTCTAAACTGAGTGTGTCCAAAGGCGAGCTGCTCGACGCGGAGGGAACCGGTGGCGACTCGGGCGCATCCATGGCCGTCCGCTTGGCGCTCGCAGAAACCAACATCATCAGCGAGACAAAACAGTACCTGCAACAGCACGGCGTACTCCTCGACATTCTGGAGCGAGGACTGGCTGGCACCAAGGGTGCCTCGGCGTCGTCTGCCGTCGAGCGTAGCAAAACAACCATCCTCGTCAAAAACATATCTTTCCAGACCAACCTCAACGAAATAAAGTACGAAAAACTAAAAAGGACAATTTTTTTTTTCTTTTTGATCTAATGAAAAAATAAACAACAGAACTCTCTTTGGCTCCCATGGCGATCTCGTCAGAGTCTTGCTGCCCCCGACACGGACACTGGCCGTGGCCGAGTTTGCACAGCCGTCAGAGGCCCGTGCCGCGTTCCGTCATTTGGCCTACTCCAAATTTAAGCACTTGCCACTGTACCTAGAGTGGGCCCCTGTGGGCATTTTCGACCCCAACGTGACCAAAAAGGCGATCGATCAGGACGGCATGGATGTTTCTCACAAGTCTGCTGCGGAGCCACCGACTCAACCCGAAGAGGCAGCAGTCGTCGTGGGTGACCAAGTATCCATATTTGTCAAAAACCTCTCCTTCAACTCGGTCGACTCGGACCTTCGTCGCGTTTTTGAGGCCATCGGGCCACTCGCGAGCGTCACCATCGCCACCAAGCAGGATCCAAGGAAACCTGGCCAAAAGGTGTGCAACTATTGTTTAAATATTTCCTTGTTCATTTCTTTTTTTCAGTTGTCCATGGGATACGGCTTTGTCGAGTTTGTGCGCGCCAACGATGCCCACACCGCTTTAAAGACGCTGCAAGGCTGCGAGCTGGACGGCCACCAACTCCAACTAAAGATCTCGCATCGTGGAGGCGGTGCTGCAGCCAGTGCCAACACTGGTGGTTCGGGCCATGTCATCGTCGAAAAGGGCGAGACAGGCAAGCGCAAGGCCGGCGATGCACCAGAGGCAGCCAAGAAAAAGGACGAGAACACCAAGCTCGTCGTCCGCAACGTACCCTTTGAGGCCACAGTTCGCGAACTGCGCGAGCTTTTCAAGTAAGAACGCGCGTTTCTTAGTTTACCTTTATTAAAATAAAATAAAATTCTTTATTTTTCTTTGGCACCGCCAGGCCGTTTGGAGAACTCAAGAGCCTCCGCCTGCCGAAAAAGTTTGATGGATCGCACCGCGGTTTCGCCTTTGTGGACTACATCACGCGCGAGGACGCCAAGACGGCGCACAAGGCGCTGATCAACACTCACTTGTACGGCCGCCATCTCGTGATTGAGTGGGCCAAGATGGACGACACGTCGGTGGAGGCCCTCCGCGAGAAGACGGCCAACCAGTTCAAGAGCTCCAAGCAGCACGAGGCGCAGCAGCAGATGCGCAAGAAGCAGCGCGTGTACAAGGACGAGTACGACCTCGACTCCTCCTCCAACAGCCGATCCGTTGACGACATTGATGCATCTGGAGGGGGCGACGGCGACGACGACGACGAGTGATACATCTTGTAGAAAGTAGAAATGTGTTCGCCGGGCAGGGGTCAGGGGTGCGGACTTCCGAAAGCAAAAAGATGGCAACCAAGACGCGGCGGTTCCTTTCGCGCAAGGTCGCAGAGTTCAACGAAGGTACCCCTGCCCATGTGTTGGCCTGGCAGGCTCGCCCATTGACTCTCTCCACTCCCCAATGATGACGACAACAGGCAAGGTGCAGGGCGCCGCCGGGGCCCGCGAACTCGACGAGGACCTGGCACAGTCGATGGGCGCGGGCATCCTCAGACGCAGCGAGCTCAGCGACACGATCAAGCAGCGCACGCGCGAGGCCGAGCTCGTGCGAGAGAACGCAAAGGTCATGTACAAGTCGTACGCAGGCGCGTCGCTGTCCCTGGGCGCGTTTGTGGACAACCTGCGGTCGACGCGCGCGGCAGCCGCGGGCTACATAGACACGTTCCAGCAGGAGGCCACTCAACAGGAGGGCTCGTCGTCGTCGTCGTCGTCGTCTGCTGCTTCCAGCTCAACTGCTATCGCTTTCCCAGCCGCACCGGGGCAGCCACAGGCACAGCTCCCGCAGCCCGCCGACATCCTCAAGACGTCCCTCAGCGATGTGTCGCTCATCCACGACATCATGTGCAACGGCCTCGAGGCCCTCAACAAGTCGATGGACGCCAACCTCGTGCAGCAGTTCCAGGGCTATGTCAAGGGCGAAGTGCGCGGTACAGTTGTCGACGAGACACAAACAACGTGCACATCCTCAAATGCTATTTTTTGGCAGATGCGCGCTACTTTTCGCACGACTTTCTAAAGGTGCAGGTCGAGTACGAGGCCGCCCTGAACAAGCTCAACCAGATGAAGCTCAAGGGGTCCAAGACCGAGCCCAAGCGCGTCTCTGCCGCCCAACAAGAGCTCGACCAGGTCACCGAAAAGTTTGACCTGATTGCGGAAGAAGCCCTGCACCGCTTCAACCGCCTCAACGAGGCCGACACGTACAAGAACGCACTCCATGTGATCGACTACCTCGCGACCGTCCAGTCTTTTTTCGAAACGGGTAACAAGTTGCTAAGAAAATGCAATAATCTTTTTTTTTTTTCCCCTTGCAGGCCAACGAATCTTCCAGGAGCTGGCCCCAAAGCTCGAAAAGTTCAAGCAGGAGGCGATGAAGAATCTCGAAGAGAACGACCGAATCGACAGAGAGGAGATGCGCTTGCGGGCGGGATCGATCCAGGAGAAGCGCAACACGAGCATCCTGGACGAGTTTGCCGACTTGGTTACAAAGCAGCCGCTCAACTTGCTCAATGCCATCGTCGAGACCTCGTCCTTTGACGACGTCAACGCGATCGTCATTCCCACTGCATTACGCG
>Ga0302233_10001514_pt1 | contig 16026 bp, 25 predicted proteins | sample II_Palsa_N3_1_FD_193516 | JGI IMG/M metagenome (GOLD analysis project Ga0302233, IMG submission 193516) | Peat permafrost microbial communities from Stordalen Mire near Abisko, Sweden - II_Palsa_N3_1 | ecosystem: Environmental > Terrestrial > Soil > Palsa > Peat permafrost | place: Sweden... | reverse complement strand
CAACAACCTTTTTTTTTGTTGTTGTTGTTCATTTAATTTTGATTTTCCCTAATTTATTAAGTTTATTTAAAAAAAAAATATTTACGATGGGGTATAGATGCTGCTGTGTGCGGCATCCAATTGGGCGAGATCGGGCATCTCTTTGCCTCGGAAATACAGCGGCATGCTCTCTTCCCTGACGACGGGGCCGGTGATGACGACGGTGTGGATGTCCGAGTTTGGCGCTTCAAAATTCGGTTTCTGGAAGCAACACAAATGAGGCATTATTCGACATTCGTTGTCTGTACCTTCAAAACCGACTCGGTGATGGAGCGCAGGCCACGCGCGCCCGTGCCCTTTGTATTGGCGAGGACGGCGATGGCCTCGCATGCATCGGGTGTGAAGTGAACAGCGACGTTGCAGAGCTGGAACTGCTTCTGGTACTGCCGCAAGAGGGCGTTCGTTGGCTCTACGAGAACGCGGACAAGCTCTTTTACAGTCAGCTTGCGAGTCGACACAATGATGGGCAGGCGGCCGATAAACTCGGGGATCATTCCTAGAGAAGAAGGAAAGAAAAGAAAAAAATTCAACTTCAAACTACACTAAATACGCACCGAAATTTATGAGATCGACCGTCTCGGTCTTGTTCAGTATCCATTCGTCCTGCGTAGCACCTTGATCGTCGTTGAGCAAAGGCAGTCTGCTACCCACGGCGGCGTGGAATCCCATCGACTGTGCACGAAACGCAGCTCATCAGCAAACGAAAACCCTCGTGCAGATACCTTTTTTCCAAGCCGTGCCTGGACAATTCCTTCGAGGCCAGAGAAGGCGCCGCTGACGATAAACAAAATATTTGTGGTGTCGATGGGGATGTTCTCCACTCCTGGTTTCTTTCGTCCGTTCTTATCAGGTACGTTTACGATAGATCCCTCCAGCATTTTGAGCAAGGCTTGTTGGACGCCTTCACCTCCGACGTCCTTTGTGCCTCTGCCGTCGGTTTTGGCGATCTTATCGATCTCATCGATAAAGACGATGCCGTGCTGTGCTTTGTCTGTCTCAAAGCGACAGTTCTAAAAGACAAAAAAAAAAAAGAAAATAATTTTAAAAAAGACATTCAAACAAGGAATGTACCTGCAACAGGCGGAAGAGCACAGACTCAACGTCTTCACCGACGTAGCCAGTCTGTGTGATCGAGGTCGCGTCACTCATCGAGTAGGGAACTTTAAGGAACTCTGCGATCGTCTTTGTGAGGAGAGTTTTGCCCGTGCCGGTTGGCCCAAGCAAGAGAATATTGCTCTTGTCGAGAAAGATCGGCTTCGTCTCGACCTTTGTCTTGCGCCCATCTGCCAAAAGGAAGAGATAAGCCTTTTTTTTAAAAAAAAAGACAAACCAAACGACAAGGTACCTCTCCTCTGCACCATCTTCTCGAGGTTGTCGAGGTTGGACCGTACGCGGATGTAGTGGTTGTACACGGCCACCGCAAGCATCCGTTTGGCTTCGTCCTGGCCCATGACGACCTTGTCCAGTTCTTTGGCGATCTGCGGTTAATAAGAACCCGTTGTCACTACTTTGTTGTCCAGCCAAGCCACAAACTGTACTTCTCCTGGTCCGGGGAGTTCACGAAGATAGTCGTATCGGTCCTCGCTGTCCTCGTCATCACTCTCGTCCACATCCGGCAACGCGGACGTGGCAAAGACCCTTGCGGTATCCGTCTGGGACGATCCAGCAAACGGTCGGCTGACACCCTCAAAGGGACCTGGAATCGTTCCTCTGATCATCCCAGCACCGCTTGCCGCTCGCTCCTCCATGAACAACGTTCGACAGTTGCGGCACACGTGCACATTGGACGTTCCTGTATGTGACGCCAAACATGGTGGGTGAGTAGACAGGAGAATACAAGAATCATACGCGTGACAGCAGTAAAGTCGTGTCGCGCGCCACATTTCGGACACTGTGCCAGCGGCGACGGCAGGGCGTGGGCTACCGTTCTGCTGCTGAGCTTGCTGGCACTGCTGTTGGACGCGGCGTTGGACCACTCAAACTGCTCGCGCAGATGCTCGTCCCGTGTACTTGGCAGAGTGTCGTCATGCGGCTAGTTTTATGAGAAGGGTTTGTTTTAGTGACCCGACGTCATTTGGAGGTCCGGAAAACTCACAGTAAGGACCACCAGCTTCCTTGGCGGCGGTGGCGGGAGAGGAGCCGGTTGCGGCTGCTGTTGATGTGGCTCTTGCTGTTGCTGCTGCTGCTGCTGCTGCTGCTGCTGCGACGGCGGTGGATCAGACACAGTGATTTTGTTCTCGTTGACACTCTCAGGCCCTTGACGCGCAATGTCAGCATCGTTGCTGCCGCTGTTGCCGCTGCTGCCACCGCTCCCGTGCTTGGCGCTCGGGGTCGACGGTCCTCCGGTCCGCGTCGTGGTCGTGGACATGGTGCTCCTGGCGGCCCGCCAGAGCAGGCGTTGCTGTTGACGCACAAACATCTCGAAACGCCGATGGGGACCGCACTTCAAAAAAATCAGGGATGAGCGGCAAGCGGCGACGCAATCAGGACGACGACGACGTGTACGACGACGCGCCCGAGGGCCCGAACGAGCGTGACGACCAAGGGCCCGAGGACGACGCGGACGATGACGACGACGTGCTGGGAGGCGACGACGACGACGAGGACGAGGACGAGCTGGAGGCGGATCTCAAAAACGGCACTGGCGAGGAGCAGGGCGGTGTGGCCGACATGAGCAAGGCACAGAACAAGGTGTGGCTGATGAAGGTAACGAACGCTGTGGCGCTTGCAATGCCTTGCGACCCAGGCTAACCATGCATGCGGCTACCACCAGGTGCCCGAATGGCTGTACAACCACTGGTCCAGCTGCCCCACGGACAACCAGGAGGTGGGCAGCGTCGTGATCCAGGAAGGGCCGTCCACACGCGTGCTGCTGAACTTGACCGATTCAGCCTTTGACACGGGTACGTGGCATGAATGCATGAGTGCGTGAGGCGTAATCATGGTTGTGAAGGCTACCCAAAGGAGTTTGAAGTCAACGTCCTCGACAACAACAGCAAGTTTGCGGTCTACGCCTTTTCAGAGCACAACAAGCAGGTGGCGCTCGAGGGCGCGGTCGAGTACAAATTCTCGGTCGACCCCGTGCAGACCGAAGATTACAAACGATTCCAGCGGGAAATGTACCCTTTTTTTTTTTTTTTTTTTTTTTTTTGGTTTGTTCTCGCCAGAAACACTGAACACCATCCACCATACAGGATGGAGAAGGGAATCCAGCCAGTAGGCGAGATGAACTTGACGTCCAACCCGACCATGCGAGAGCAAAGGTCGTCCACCTTCAAGGGGGGGCGCAAGACGCCTGCGCAGATCCGCAAGGAGAAGGACGAGCGTATCGCCAAACGAAACGAGCGCTTGCCCAAGGAGCACGTCCAGAAGATTATCTTTGAGTGCTTCCACAAGCACAAGTACTGGAACTACAAGGGCCTGAAGGAGGCGACCCAGCAGCCCGAGGTGTTCCTCAAGGAGATCCTCTCTGAGCTCTGCGTGTACAACAGAGCGGGCAAGTTTATCGCCCTGTACCAGCTCAAGAGTGAGTTTGTCGCCAACATCAATGCCCCCGAGACCTCCAATGCGAACGACGACGCCCCCGGTGGTGGAATAATGATGTTGTAGACGCGATTTCAAATTAAAAAAAAAATTGTTTATTGCAAAAAGAAAAAAAGACAAATACGCGAACTGCCGTATTCAAAACCTGCTACAGGGTGGTAATCTTGAACGTGTGGATTTCCATGGGGTTGAGGACGACGACGGGGGCGTTGTCGGCGCTCTTGGCGCTGACGCTGGCGTTATCATCCTCGGCAACGGAACGGCTGTGCTTGTTGTTGGGGACCACCCACGGCGGAGTGACGGTGTCGGGAGTCCACTGGAGACGAGGCAGCTCACCCTTGGCGACGACGCCCGTCAGGTCAAGCTCAGCGCTGACAGTGTAGTTGCTGTTGAAGAGCGTTCCCAGGTCGACCTCGACAGCGACACCGAGACCAGAGACGCTGTCCAGGTCGTAGATGTTTTGCAGACGGACGATCGCGGTCTTCCAGGCACTGTCCAAGACGGTCTTGACGGCAAGCAGGTGGACATTGTTGGGCAGAGCGCGGAAGAGGGCCGAGTAGGCAATGTTGTGCGTGGGCGTCCAAGCGCTGATCGTTGTGATGGGGCCTATTGTTTTTTATTCTCGATCAGCAAGAATACAAGTTTTTTTTTTTTCCCCCCCTTCAAAGTACCGTAAAAGGGCACGGGCTTGTGCTGGTGGGTGATGGCCAGACGGGGACGGAGAGTTTCGACAGAGGCGGCGCTGCCGAGGTAGAAGAACAGGTGCGGGGTGGTGACCGAGGTGTCATCGAGCGCCTCGCCGACGCCACGGCCGTCGTCCTGCGAGCAGCGGCGGTGGAGCATGAACTCGACCTCGCCGGCCTGGAGGGTTCCGACACCAATGGTGCGGTCGGTGATGGCCAGAAGCTCCTTGACACCGTCCGACAGGTACGCCTGGTAGACCATCGGGTAGTAGTTGGCGGGGATAAAGTTGTTGACCTGCTGGGTGCGCTTGTGCATGAGCAGTCCATTGTTGTCCGAGTACAGGTGCACGTCATTGTTGTTGAACGACAAGGCCGTGAAGCGAGCGATCGCCTCGCGGTCACTCTGAAGCGAACCCAGCGAGATGCCCACGTCCAGCTGCTGCTCGACCTCGAGATTGGCAGAGTGGTACAGTTTGAAGGCCTGCTTATGCGAGTCGTCGTACGTGTGCAGGACTTGCTCAAAGACGGGGCCGACCACCTTGTAAATCTGTGACACTGACCGTTAAGCAACAAACAAGGGCAACGTGTGAATTCGTTACGCTCGCAGTCGACGGCAGCGCGTTGGCAACGCCTTCGGGGCGGAAGATGTACGCGCCCGAGTTTTGTCCTCCAGACGAGTGCGAGTGGTACTCCATGAGCTTTTTTTAAAATAAAAGAAAAGGTTTTAATTTGGGATCCAAAAAGGAAAAATAGTTAAAAAATATATATACCTGCTCGGTGAACGAGATGACGGTGCCGTCAATCAGATTGACCGAATCGACGTTGACGCTGCTGGCAAGGATGGTAATGTTGAGGGAGATAGCCTTGTTGCTCAGATTGATGACTTCTCCCGGGTTAACCTGGGTGAGAACAGCGATGACGGGCGAAGCGGTGACACGGGCAAAGTACGTGCACAGTCCCGCGGCAGGAACGTCGGCCAGGAAGGTGAGGGTGGTCTTGCCAGCAAACGTGGTGGACTGGTACGGGACGACGTTGCCGTTGGCGTCGACAATCTCAATGTCGGTGCGCGTGAGTTCAATATCGACGGGAACCTGGTAGCGCTCCCAGCCGAGGCCGTTTGTAAGGACGATCGGGACAACCTAGAGCAATGCGTGATCAGGAAAATCAAAAAATAATAAACAGTATAGCAAATTACTTGGCCATTGTTGCTGAGCTGGCCGATCAGAGTGGGAAGGTCCGCGAAGGACGAGGACTCGAGGGTGATGGCCGAGAGGGCACTAGACATGAGCAGCTTTGCAGGGGCAGCGCCGTCGTTGAGGTGGTCAATGTACATTTGCATAACATAGTTTTTGGAGGTGCCAGTGACGCCGTCGTGGTGCTGGCTTTCGGCCTGAGCCTGGCGGAGAGGGAGGAGCTGCTTGGGATCGTCCGAGAGGGGGCGGGCGAACGAGGCAGCCTGGCCCAGCAACTCGGTGTTGCGCAGCAAAGTGGCAGTCGTGCGAATGAGCGACTTGACGTTGGCGTACGAAGTGAAGTAGCCAGTCCAGTAGGCCTCGTCGCCGTCGGCATAGGGGAAAAAGTCCTCTTCGTACACGGGCCACTTATGTTCGACCTTGTTGACCGTCTCAAAGTAGTCGGCAAGGGTAGCGTACTTGATCGTGACACCGTACGTGTCCACGTTGGCGTTGATGTGGTCGATCTGCAAAAAGGTAAACTCAATACAGTTGTACGGATGAAAGGAAAAAAAAAAAAACTACCAGCTTGTCCCAGTTGTTGTACTGGACTGCGGCGTTTTGCCAGCGGAAATCGTCACCACCAGGGACGAGCAGGTTCTCAGTCGCAAACCATTCAGCTCGTCGCTTGAGCTCATTGCTCAGGTCGACGGCACGACGCTCTAGGTTACGATCTGGGGGGAAAAAAAAAACGAACTTTAGCAATATAAAAAAAATTAATGGCAACAGTACCAACAATAGGGGTGCTCGTCTCAAAGTTAAAGTTGTTGGGGAACGAGTAGTGCGAATCCAGGACGTGGGTAAACACATCTGCCGTATCGCCGAGTGACGTGGAGCCGCTAAAATGTATTAGTTTCTCAGCAAACAAAATAACGGTGCTTTCACACTAAATAAATAAAAAAATACCGCCAGATAAACTCGAGGTGCTTGCTCGACTTCCATTGATCCTTTTGGGTGTGGTGGATACGGTTGATGACATGGCCATTGAAGCCCATGTTTGCAAACAGGACGGGGTAGTAGGACGACAGGCCAAAGGGATCTGAGTGGAAATTGTCAGCATTCTTGCGCGACCACCCATTGCTTCAGTACCAATGTGCCAGCCATAGCGGGGGACCTCACCAAAGGTGTTAAAGATCCACTCGTGGCCTTCGGCCATCTGGTTAATGGAGGCGCCAAAGGTTGGGTCGGCGTCGTCGTTCATGACCCAGCCACCGAGGACAAACTCGATCTAGATGCATGGTAAAGTAAGCCTCAGAGTGTCCGAGGCAACCGGTGTGCTGCACACAGACGTACGCGCTTAGCCTCGACAAACTCGTGCACGCTGGCACGCTGTGCGTCAGTGGCCTCGTTGTACCAGCGCGAAAAGTAGATCATCTCGACGATGATAAACTTGCGGTCGGCGCGCTTGCCCATCTCCTCGATCACAGTATTGTAGATGTACTTGACCTCCTGCAAATATTAAAGAAAGCTGAGAACCACCGGGCGGCGTTTTCGTGTGGAAAAACAACATACGTTCACATAGTACTCGTCGATCGTGCGCAGCCCTACGATAACCAGCGATAGTCAACATGACAAAAAAAAAAAAAAAGATCGCGCTGTGGTTTGCATACAGCCAGCGTCACAGTGCGAGTGCGGGATCAGGAACGCGTTGACGACGGCCCTCTTGGTGTCCGCGACTTTCTCCACGAGCATCTCCGCGACCTTGTTGACGTGTAAGAACACACGCAGATAAGAACTGAAAACGCAAATACCGGCTGCTTCTCCAGCGACACGGTCGTTTTGCCGGGCTCTGCCACCACCACAGCCACCGCCAATGCGGCAGCAACCACAGCGAGCAGACTCTTCATCGTCCGTCCGGCGTCACGTGCAAAGTACGGGCCACGTGGTCAGACATGGCCACGTGGGCGGTCGCATTTTCCCGGACAAAAAACAAAAAACCGTTACAGAATGGACGCGCCGCTCGCCGCCCTGCTCGCAGCACAGCAGGCTGCGCAAGCCGCATGGGAGGCGCTGTTGGAGCGTGAGGAGGTCCGCCAGCTGTCACTTCGTCTGGGTGCGCCTCTTTTTATTTTTGCATGCAAGTATTGACTAGTGAGTAAACAGCGTTGGCAGAAGACGAGGTGGTCCGTCTGCAGCAGCAGCGCCGTCGCCAGTCGATACGCTCCAAGGAGACGATGGTGCGTGGCCAGAGAAAAGAGAGAGGGACATGGTGTATAAACTCTTAATAGATCATGTCCAAGGACAACGACGGCAAGCTCGCCGAGCTGGAGAAGACGTTGTTGACGCAGCAATCGCAGTACCAGGTGGAGCGCACTCAGCTCACCAAGCAGATCGACGAACTTCGCGTACAACTACTGTAATTGCTTGCGCGCACGGCCTCAAGCTTTTTTGATTGTTAGGACGAGCTGATGGCCACCAAGGCGACCGCCAGTCGTCCCAAGCCTCGCGAGACGCTGGACCGACTCGCCGTGCTGCAACTGCAACTGCAGCAGCAGCAGACCGCCTACCAGGCAGAGAAGGCGCAGATGGAGGAGCAGATCACGCAGCTTCGCACTGAGCTGCGCAAGACGCAGGGCTCCGCTCCTGCTGCGGCCGCTCAGGTCACCGACGAAAACACGAAGAAGATTGAGGAGCCCAGCAAGAGGCCTGTCAAGCACGCGGCGGCGCCGGCCGACGTGAAATCGTCCGGTCGATCTGTGGTTGCAGAGAAGAAGAAGGCGGTCAATTACAACGAAGTCAGCGACAACGAGGACCAGTCTGACGACGACGATTTCGCTGTTGCCAAGAAGCCTGCCAAGAAGAGTGTCGAGGCTCCCAAAGCGGCAGAGAAGCCCAAGGAGCCCAAGGAGCCCAAGGAGAAGGCCGCAGCAGAGAAGCCCAAGGAGCCCAAGGAGAAGGCCGCAGCAGAGAAGCCCAAGGAGAAGGCCGCACCAGAGAAGCCCAAGGAGAAGGAGCCCAAGGAAAAGGACCAGGACAAGACATCCAAGGAAAAGGTCGTCCAGCCCAAGGACGCAAAGGAGAAGATCCCAGCAACCAAAGATCAAGCCCAACCAAACATTGCATCGCCCAAGAAAGTGGCTCCTCCCAAGCCGGCTGTTGCGGATGTAAGCGGAAAGGGCACCGTTATGTTTCGCTAAAAAAAAAATTATTATTTCTGGCAGTCTCCGTCGCCGATCGTGTCGAGCAAGCGCCCGCGCCGCCGCATAATCGTCGACGACGAGGACAGCGAGGAAGAGGAAGAGGTGGAGAAGCCGGCCAAGAAGGCCAAGGAGGCAACACCCAAGAAGGCCAAGGCACCAAAGCACAAGCAGGTCGAGGAGGCAGACGAAGAGGACGAGGCCAAACTGGATGTCACGATCGTTAAATCGTCTACGTCGCCGTCCAAGCGTGCTCGCAAGGAGGAGGCCCCTGTGACTGCAGCAGCACCAATCGAGACCAAGCCAGCCGAAATTGATGACGATGTGCCCTTGCCACCCAAAGTAAGAACAAACTACTTGAATACTTGAAATAATTGCATTTTTGTAGCCTGCTCTTCCAAAACCGTTGGACGACAAAGTGCCATCTCGCCCTGCTCCCCAGGCGCCCGCATTCTCACGACCCTCTGTCATCAGTAGCGCTCGTCCCTCCTTCGCGCCTGCGGACCCGTCGGCCAATGTTTCGTTCATCTCGATGGGGCCCTCTCGCGCCAGCTTTGGTCTGGGCAACGAGCCGAGCATCCCCAACTTCCACGATCTCTCCAACATCAGCTTTGCGAGCACGACATCGAACGTGCCCGGGGGTGTTGCCAAGCCCCAGAAGCGGAAACTCTTTGACGCGACCAAACAAAAACTCGACGCACCCGCCTTTGCCATGGCCGGTGGTGGATTCGCTGCGTCTGCTCAAACGGGCAACGCCAAGAATGCTCTCAACCATGTCATCTCGGCTTTCAAGGTCCCCAAGCTCAAGTCCAGCCATTGAGTCTCATTTTTTTGTCCGATCGGATGTACAAGAGTATACTCCCCCCCAAAAAAAGATGCTCAATATACCGTACGTGTGCATGTTTTTCAATTATATTTTAGAATCACTTGTTTTGTCGCTTGTTTGGCGTGTTCGAGCTTGTGTCTTCGCCCGGTCGCTTGGCTCCGAGGTCCGCGGTGACCGGCTGGTAGTAGTAGCCGCTCGCGCCTGGAGGCGGGGGCGGGGGCGGGAGGAACATTGTCCCGCCGGGCAGCTTCAAGCCGGGCGCAGGGAGACCTCGTTGCTGGTTCTGCTGTGAGCCGACTTGCTGCTGGCGGCCCCAGTTGAGACGAAGCTTGAGGCCCTTGACCTCGAGGTTGTCGTAGAGCTGCTGCAGGGCCTTCTCCGCCGACGCTCGGTTTGCAAACGTCACAAACGCGCAGTAGCTCTTGTGGACGACGTGGCAGGACTTGATCTCGCCAAACACGAAAAACTTGTCCCTGCATTAAACGTCAGCGATACGTCCGCAACAATAGGACAATACATACCGAATGTCGGTCTCGGTGATCTCGTCGGTGATGCCACTCATGAAGAGCGTGGTGATGGTCTTGTCCTCGGGCGAGATGGGCACGTTGGGCACGAGGACCTTGTTAATGATCTTTTGTGCCATTGGGTCGTTGGAGCCGTAGAAACGGTCCTTGATGTTTTTGTCGCTGACGACTTCGTGGTGCTGCACGTCCTCGTGGCTGCACACCACGGTTTTTTTTTTAGAAACACATACGCCCCCCACCCGGGAAAAAAAAAAAAGGTCTTTTTACCGGTAGGGGCACTCGTCACCACGGGAGCAGTGGCCCTTGACGAAGAACGAGCAGACATGCTCACGGTTGCGGTTGTAGTTTGGTGTTTGGCGAGCGAGCTTCTTGAGCATCTCGTGGCCGGCAGGGCTGAGCTTGGTATAGTCAAAGTACGTCTGTCCGTCCTCCATCTACACGAACACGCAAACGCAAACGGCATTAGGTAACTCAGTCAGCAGAGAGTGAAGGGTCTGTACGCGCATCTCTGCGTTCTGGGCGAAAAACTCGCGGTTGACGTCGCCGCGAGGGACCGACGACTCTGACAGGCCGAGGGCCGCGTCGCGCACCTGCACGGGCAGGCCATACTGGAGGTCAAAGATGCACGTCTGGCACACGTTCTTGATCTTTGCGCATGTCTGGCAGATTTCCGTGCGCTTGTAACGCCCCTTTGTTCCCGCCTTCCACCTAAAAGGGCAACAAGGGTCAGTTGGTCCTTTCGCGCGGCGCACGCACTGGAACACGGTGAACGGCCGCTGGCAGACCTTGCACGGCGCGCCAAACCTGTCCTTGGTCATACGCACGTACGGGTTTTCGCCGAGGCATATTTCGCACACGATTGGGAACTCCTATTTACAAGTTTGGTCAAGTAACGCGGCCGCCAGCGGGGATGTTACCGCTGTCTCCCAGCCCTGCTTGTTGATGTCCGACTTGGTTCGCGTGGCTTGCGACATAACGCCTACTCCGTCTTACAAAAATCTTTTTTTTTCTTCCTTTTTCCTTATCCACGTGGCCTACTTTTCAAACGAACCTGTTTTGCGAGCGGCCTTTTTCCCGTCCGTCCAATCCTTCCCTTGGCATGACGGCCGCTGTGGCCTTGTGCATGAGTCGTGTGTGGCGTGTGGCCTGTGTGTGTGTGTGTGTGTGTGTGTGCGTGTGTGATGCGGCGCTTTGTGACGGGGGGTTGCGTCGTTTTTATTTCCCACTGGTTTTTTTTATTACGAGTGACCACGAGGTGCTTCTGCTGCCGCGCACGTACTAAAAAAGCACACGCCTTTTGCAGACGAGGAGAGATGTCAGACAGCGTGGACCTCGACATCGTGACGCTCGTGCCCACGAAGACCATTGAGGAGGACCCGGAGGAGGTCGCGGCCCGCAACGAGCCGATCAGGGCGACCTGGTCCAACCGCAAGTTCCGGTACCTCGTCTACACGCTCGTTTGCGGCCTGCTCTTCATCATTGTCATTAGTAACGGCGCGTGCTTCCGGCTGTATGCCCACTAAAACCCCTTGTTTGTGCTGTGCAGCCCCCATCGCCGTCGTCATGAACATCAAGCCCGGGCCGGTGCCCTGCAACGCGCTCGAGGCGGCCGGCGCAGGCTGCTCCAAGTTTGCGTCGTGCACCAACGACGACGGCGTGCTCACGTGCGCGTGCCACGCCGGCTTCTCCGGGTCGGGCCAGTACTGCGCGCCCGTGCTGCAGGAGAGCCAGCAGGCCGGCCCCGAGCCCAACGCCGCCGTCGGCTTCTCGGTCTGGCATGCGGGCGACATCAACGGCGATGGCTTTGGCGATGTCATCGTCGGCGCACCCACGGCGGATGGGTGGGTCCACGGCGACAAGGCCGGCGCAGTCTACATCATCTACGGGCAGCCCGGCAATGACCTGCCCAACCTCGACCTGGCCAACCTGCAGCAGTACCAGGGCTTCACCATTCCTGGCATCCAGACGAACGGCAGCCTGGGCTACTACGTCTCTGGCAACTTTGACTTTAACAAGGACGGGCTGTCAGACTTTGTCATCAGCTCGGGCTTCCCGCACTCGCCCACACTCGCACCCGGCAGCGTCTATGTCGTCTACGGCGTCTCAACTTCTGCAAACGGCCTCTACCCGGGCATGTTCAACCTGAGCACGCTCAACGGCACCAACGGCTTTGTCATCCACGGCGAGAGCTCGAGCGACAACTTTGGCATCTCGGTTGCGGGGTTGATCAGCGTCAACGGCGACCAGTATGACGACCTCATCATCGGCGCCTCGGGCTGGAGTAACAACACTGGCGCGGCTTTCATCATCCTCGGCACCAACGCCGCGCTCAACCCCTCGTACACCATCGCAGAGCTGGTCAACCCCACACCCGGAGCGCCCGCTACCCTCCAAGTCACAGCCATCCTGGGAGCGCAGCCTGGGGATAACTTTGGCGCCTCCGTCAACCCCGCTGGCGACTTCAACCTGGACTTTCTGAACGACGTCATCATCGGCGCCAACAATGCCAACAACGGCACCGGCGCGGCCTACGTCATCTACGGTCGCCCCACGGCCATGTGGTACGCGCTCTTTACCGTCGCCACATTCAAGATCACAGACGGGGTCATCTTCCACGGTGCCCAGCAGGGTGATCAGACTGGCTTTTCAGTGGCCGGTGCTGGTACGTGCTCTTGCTTTATTTTACAAAAGTGCTTACATTGCAAACAAATACTAGCCGACATCAACAAGGACGGCTACCCCGACGTCCTCATTGGCTCGCATATGGCCAGCCCCCTCGGCTACCCTTACCAGGGTGCTGTCTACGTCCTGTTTGGCAGCAGCAATGTTTTGCCCCTCGTTGTCAACGTCGCCGCTCTGGATGGTAACAGCACTCTTTTTTTGTTCGTTTTTTTTTAAACGCCTTTTTTTGGGGGGTGCAGGCAACATTGGTCTCATCATTGCTGGTGCCGATTCCAACGACCGCGTCGGTATCGCAGTTTCGCCGGGCAGTGACTTTAACCATGACGGCTATGGAGGTACACCTTTTCTTTTGTTATTGCAATGAAACTCATTTCTGCCCCCTCTTTTTTTTAAAAAAACAACAAAAGACATCCTCATTGGTGCTTACGGTGTATCGCCGCAAGGCAAGGTCAGTGCTGGTGCCGCTTACCTCGTCTTTGGCCAGAAGAACCCGTGGCCCTACATGATCCAGCTCTCCGACTTTGTCGATGGTCTCTCGGGCTACGTTATCTACGGAAGCAACGCCGGCGACGAACTTGGCACGGGTGTGGCTTGCATCGGAGACCTCGGCTACGGCGGCGTCGTCCACGACTTTAACAAGGACGGCATCTCTGATATTGTCATCGGCGCACCTGCAGGCTCCATGCTCGGGCGTGCTCAATCAGGTTACACCGAAATCGTTTTCGGGCGTCTTCTTTGATGATTACCAATTGTTCTTTTTGGTTCGTTTTATACCTCTCTAAAAAAGATTTGCTCTCTTCCGTTTTTCGTTTTCGGTTTGGTTTTTGTTAGGGCTAGAATGTATGATACATGAAATAATTTTTTTTGTTTTGTCATTTAAACACTCTATGTCTGCCAGTAGCGTCGGCTCAGGGTCAAGCTGGAGACGGACAGGAGACGGCGCTGCTCTATGATGCCCAGGAAGCTAACGAGATATACATCCTGGAGTGGGATCTGGTCGATGATGGCGGGGTGGTACGCTGGCCCTTCATCGTCCGAGGAAAGGGAGGACGATCGCAGCACCTGCCATGGCTCGTTTACTGGCGAGGTAAACAGCTGGCGCGTCACGCCGACCGTGGTATCGGTGGCCATAGAGTTGATGCTAACGGGGATGAGCGGCGGGGCAGGCGGCGACCAGTTGGCGCCGACCACTTGGCCCGGTTGGAGTCGCCAGTGGGACGTGGCGATCTCGCCGTCGAGCACGATATCGGCCCTTTTCACCGGCGGCAGCAGCTCGTCGTTGTCAAAGACGATCCGGTACAGCGACGGGTTGACCTGTGCTTGGACCTTGCCGGGCACAAAGAACCTACAAAAAAGTGTCAACAACAAAAAAATTGATGTTGGTTTTACCCTTCAGCTGTGCGGCAAAAGACACGCTGGCCCACGCTGAGCACCGCGAGCATGCCCAGCCGGAGAGTCGAACTGACAATGTCTTTCTCGATGTCCACCGTGAGCTCGAGATGTGGCGTCTGCACGAACCGCACGAGCACTCTCTTGTCCCCCGCGTGTGTCCCCTTTAGCACGCGCGCCTGCCGGAACCTCCCGCCCTCCCCCGCAATCCGTGCCATCAGCAATGTTCCTTCCTTGATCGCCGGCAGAGCGCCCCCCTCGTCATCCACCGTCGTCCTGGTCGGCACGGCCTGCTCGTCTGCAAACTTTCGCGAGGGCGTCCTTGCCGGCGTCCTGTTTCCGCTCGAGCCATTTGTTGATGGCAATGGTGTTGCCGCCGCTGCCGATGTCGACGCAAGTGCCGCTGCCTCTGCCGATGCCGCAGACGCCATGCTCATAGGAAACAAGGGCTTGGGGGCAGTCGTTTTCCTCCCGCGCATCCAGGCGGCACCATAAAAATGCAGTGTCGCACCCGGGGCCACATTCCATTTTCGGCTCTTTCTGATTCCTTGCGCGCCACGAGGCACTCGCCCGCCCGCCCGTCGCCCGTTTTTCTCACGTTTTTTTTGCCTCGCACGCTCGCACGCTCGCACGACTGCATGGCGCTCAGTGTGGCCTCGTTGCTGAGTGCCGCAGCGGCCCGGCTGGTCCAGTTGGAGGAGCAGCAGCAGCAGCAGCAAGGCGACGGTGAGGTAACGGCTGCATCGGTGACGACACCGTGGAGAGGATCACTCCAACTGGCCGTCCAGACGTCACAAGAAGAGGACGTCTTCTATGGCCATGGGTACGCACCGCTTTCTTTTTTCTCCCGGCCCTCGGGAACTAAACACTCGCTGCAATGAATTAAAAAAAACAGGCGACTGGAACGACGCCCGTCGTCCTGGAGCATCTGCTCGAGCGCAAACGAGTCTCCTGTGGCCTCGTGCGCGCCGAGCTGTCCTTCCTCGCCCCGTTGTCACGGATCGAGCGACTGGAGTTCCATGCTGCAACAGCAGCGCACAGCCGTCAACGCCAAGGCGGCCGACGACAACGACGTCGTGCTCGCCTATGTGCGACAGAAACTCGCTGGGCTGAACAAGCACAGGGCTGCGGTGCCAGACATCAACTTGGGCTTGTTCACGATCGCCGATGCCGTCTCCTCGTCCTCGTCGGCGGCGTCCTCGTGGGACGGCTCAACCGCCGGGTCCACGCCAAACACGCCGCTCACTTCGGTCCGTCCCACACGGTGCCTCTTCTTCCGGCCGGTACACGCGACTTTTTTTATTTATTTATTTACTTTCTGTCGTTTGACGCTCTGCGTGTTATCAGTTTGAGGGAAACCCAGAGGCGCCACCAGTAGAGCCTGTAGCTGCAATGCAGCCGTCAGGAGGGATGAAGCGCCGCTGCTCGTCGCAAGATCTGCACGAGATGGACGTCGATGTTCCTGTGCGGCGTCGAGGTGCTATCTGTCTCGAAGGGTACTTGTGTACTGCTTTATTATTATTGACTATCACTTGCCGCAGACCCAACGAGTACATGAAACAGGCAGCACAGTACCACATGGAGCGTCTCAAGCGCCAGCGTGTGGTCCAATGATGATGTGGGTGAGATTGAGTAAAGGTGATACGCGTGCGTGGGTGGGTTTGCGATGCCGAATGACGGAGTCTAGGATAGCGAGACAAAGATACAAAACTAACTATATATTTAGTTCAAAAAAAACATTTGTACTGTAATGTTTTGTTCAAAAAAAAAATTTTTTTTAATCATCAGTTTGGATTGTCGAAAAAAGGATTTGCAGTACAGAAAAAAAAAAGCAGAGAGCTGAAGCAGAGAGCTAAAACAGTATCTTTGACGGGGGGGACGCGGCACTTACAGGGCTGAGCGTTGATCGGTCAGCTGGATATTTACGAAAATGGACGCCTGGTGGATGCGATTATTGTCCTTGTCGTACAG
>Ga0302233_10001512_pt1 | contig 16035 bp, 9 predicted proteins | sample II_Palsa_N3_1_FD_193516 | JGI IMG/M metagenome (GOLD analysis project Ga0302233, IMG submission 193516) | Peat permafrost microbial communities from Stordalen Mire near Abisko, Sweden - II_Palsa_N3_1 | ecosystem: Environmental > Terrestrial > Soil > Palsa > Peat permafrost | place: Sweden... | reverse complement strand
AGGCAACTTTGCGCGTCAGATTGTTATCGATAGCCCAGGCGAAACATGCGCCCAAGACCGCAAGCGTGGGCCAAAGGCCTGCGAAATGCGCCTGACTAGGCCAACTCAGGACCATGGCTCCGGCCAGCAAGCTCAGCATGCCCAGCGCAATACGCCGGTCGAAATTCTCGCGAAACGCAAACCAGGCCAACAATGTAGTTAGGACACCTTCTGCATTCAGCAGCAAGGAGGCGCTGGCCGCTTGCATATGCGTCAACCCCATCATCAACAAAATCGGTGCGATTACGCCTCCCGCCAGCACCGCCCCAGCCAGCCAGAATCGATCCTGCCTGGGTAAGCTCACGGCCGGTGCATGACTCAAGCGGCGATAAAGTGCCAAACCGCTACCCGAGCCGAGATAAAGCAAGCCGGCAAGCAACCAGGGGCTGACCGAATGCAACAGCAATTTGGCCAGAGGCGTGCCGGCGCCGAATAAAATCGCGGCAAGCAAGGCTGCCGCCACGCCCTGATGGCGTACCCAATTTTTCCCAACCATGCTTGCTAACCTCGTGTGCGGTACCGAACCCAATGTGGGAACCTTAAACAATACCGCATGGTAGGCGCAGGTCGCCGTCCGATCAAGCGTACCCCCTGAAAATTAAGGGGCACAGCATCGACGGACGGTATGGGCGCTTAAGCCGTACGCTTGATGCCCGACGTCAAGGCATCGGCAAACTGATGGTTGACGTCGCGATGCCCGGCCTCATCGGCGCGTACTGCAAGTATCACGTCGCGCAAGCGGGCTTCGGGCGGCAAACCCCAGTATGCAATCGCAATGGCCGGAGCGGGTACATTCTCATAGCTACCGTCGTCGACTCCGGCCAAATACTCGGTGTAGCTATAGCAGGCCTCTTCCTCGAAATAGCCGACGATCCGGTGGGCGGTACGGGCTGACAGTAAATAGACGATAAAGAAAAAGTTGTAGAAAATACCTTGCGCGAGTATCACCAGGCAACGCTCGAAAACCGAGGGTTTGGCGATTTCGATAAAGGTCATCAAGTGCATCCGTTCATTTTCTGCCTCGTCCAGCAAGGTACGAATCCAGCCCTGGTCGTCGCGTATCGTGCGCAATGCCTTGAGGTGCTGCAAAACACCTCCGACCATACCCGGCACTGCGGCCACCGTCTCCAGTACAACCGCCCGATGGCCGTAGCGCTGCGAGAAAAATAGATCGGCAAAAAACCGTAGAAAGCGAGTGAATGCGTAAGCTACGTGGTCCGAAACATTCTGCGGAATGTGATGCTGATCGATATTGCGAATGACTGACATAACGCTCTCCATTATCTTTATAACGAGTCGCTCCAGGCTAGGTATCGGGTAGGTGCGAACGATTCCGTAGCCACGCCTTATTATATATTTTCAATGCATATTTAAGTGCGTATCGCATGCGACACATTGTCTCGCCGGCCTTTCAGCCCCTAGCTAAATGGAGGAGTCCTTAAGCTGTGCCTTCAGTCTGCTATCGTTGCTCGTATGTACATGGACCAGTGGCGTCTCGGGATGGACATATCGATAGGCACGGCGCAAGCTCAGGGCCGCCTCGTGAAAAGCCGACAGAATCAGTTTGTGTTTATTCGGATAGAGCGCAATGTCTCCCACTGCGAAAATACCGGGGCGGCTGCTCTCATAAGCCGAGGTGTCGACCTCAATCCGCCCTGCCCGGTTTGCCACATCCCAGTGATTCAAATCACCGAGATCGGCCACCAAGCCATACAAGACGATGAGATGGTCGCACGGCAGCTCAAGCGGCCCCGATTGCTGAACTGCCTCGATAGCAGATAGATGGCCGGCTGCGCTGCATTTTAGACCCTGTATGGTCCCCGTGACGATCGCCAGTTCACCTTGCTCGGCAGCCGCACGCACTGCATCGGCAGTCGCGGCTGCCGCGCCGAAGACCGAACGCCGATGCAGCACCGTGACCTGCGCCACCGACTTCAGCGCCAACGCCCAATCGAGTGCTGAATCGCCGCCTCCGGCAATCACCACCCGGGTCGTGGCAAAATCGGCGAGGTCGCGCACCGCATAATGAACTTGCCGCCCTTCCAGCGCGGGATCGACAGGCACCTCCAAGCGTTGCGGCGTAAACGCACCATTGCCCGCTGCCACCAAAACCGCAGCCGCGTCGAACTGCATGCCGCCTTGCGTGCTCACCCTCCAGCGTCCGCCGGACAACGGCTCAAGCGTACTGGCCGGACTCCCGTAATGAATCCGCGCCCCCAAAGAGCACGCCTGCGCAGCCAGGCGATCAGATAGCTCCTGGCCGGTACAGCTCGCAATCGCTGGGATATCGTAAATAGGTTTGGCCGGATACAGCTCAGTGCATTGACCGCCTGGCCGATGAGTGGCTTCCAGTACTTCGCACGACATGCCCAGCACACCTGCCTGAAATGCCGCGAACAAACCTGCCGGCCCGGCACCGACAATCACGATATCGGTTCGGATAGAAAACGGTTCGGGGTCTGCGCTGAGTTCAGGCAGTTGATCCACGACATCGGCGTCCACGATTGCGCTCATTAGAAAAACTCCAAACAAGACATCTTCATTCTAACAAAGATGCATATTTAAAGCATATTTAATCAGCGAAGGCTGCTTATGCAGCAGCCCGCGTATCCGTTGACAACTTAGTCCGACGGGCCCGGCACCAAAACTTCGCGAGTGCCGCCATTGCTCATTGAGGACACCAAACCGGCACCCTCCATCTGTTCGACCAAACGGGCAGCCCGGTTATAGCCGATGCGGAATTGGCGCTGCACCGATGAAATCGAGGCGCGCCGCGAGCGCAACACAAAGGCCACGGCTTCATCGTAAAGCGGATCGGCTTCGACATCGGGGGTCTCGCCAAACAAATCCTGACCTGCGCCGTCGTCGGCCGCACCGGCCAAGATGCTTTCCTCGTATTCGGGTTCACCGAACTGCTTCAAATACTCCACCACCCGATGCACTTCTTCGTCGGCGACAAATGCGCCATGTACGCGTTGCGGGTAACCGGTACCGGGCGGCAGGAACAGCATATCGCCCTGCCCCAACAAACTCTCCGCCCCCATCTGATCAAGAATTGTGCGCGAGTCGATTTTCGACGAAACCTGGAAAGCGACACGCGTCGGGATATTCGCCTTGATCAGGCCCGTGATGACGTCGACCGACGGCCGCTGCGTGGCCAGAATCAAGTGAATGCCCGCAGCGCGTGCTTTTTGCGCCAGACGCGCAATCAGCTCTTCGATCTTTTTGCCGGCCACCATCATTAAATCGGCCAATTCGTCGATCACCACCACAATCAACGGCAAAGTCGAAAGCGGTTCGGGTGCGTCGGGCGTCAAGCTAAATGGATTGGTCAGGTATTTTTCAGCCTGCCGGGCACTGCGGATTTTCTGGTTGTAGCCGGCAAGATTACGCACGCCCAGTGCGGACAACAAGCGATAGCGACGCTCCATCTCGCCCACGCACCAGTTCAACGCATGCGCAGCCAATTTCATGTCGGTCACCACCGGCGCGAGTAAATGCGGAATACCTTCGTATACCGAAAGTTCCAGCATCTTCGGATCGATCATGATCATCCGCACCTCTTCGGGCGTGGCCTTGTATAACAAGGACAGGATCATGGCATTGATCGCCACCGATTTACCCGAGCCGGTGGTGCCCGCGACCAGCATGTGCGGCGCCTTGGCCAGATCGGCCACCACCGGATTACCGGTAATGTCCTTACCCATGGCCATGGTCAAATGCGACTCGTGATTTCGATACGCATCCGATTCGAGAATTTCGGAAAGCCTGATCATCTGTCGCTGCGCGTTGGGCAACTCAAGTCCCATGCAGGTCTTGCCGGGAATGGTCTCCACCACGCGCACCGAAGTTACGCCCAGCGCCCGCGACAAATCCTTCATCAGCCCGACAATTTGACTGCCGCGCACCCCGACTGCCGGTTCAATTTCAAAACGTGTGATCACTGGACCCGCGTCGGCGCCGATCACGGATACCGGCACTTTGAATTCCTTCAAGCGCTGCTCGATCAATTGCCCTTTTTCCAGCAGTGCTTGCTCGGAAACCGTTTCCTCGGCAAGCGTGGCGCGTGCCAGCAAAGCCACCGGAGGCAATTCGATCGTCATCGCCAGTGGGGCCGTGAAGGTGAAGCTGCCCGGAGGTGGCGCGACCGTCACAACCTCCGCGGCAACCGTCGCGGCTAAGGCAAGGTCGTTGCCGACCACGGTCGACGTCGCTACGGAAGCCACAGACAGGGGGCCGGCTTGAGTTTTACTTGCCACCTCGGCTGCCGGCGCAGCAAGCAAGGTTTCATTCGCCGCCGCCTCCCAGGGCGCAGCAACTTGATCCGTCACCGATATGGCGCGGGTTTGGGGAGACGTCTCGAATGAGGTTACCCGCGCCGCTGTATCGCGTGTTTCGACAGAGGTTTCACACGCCGCAGCAATCGGTGCAATCGGTGCAATCGAAGCGGTCGGCGCCGTCGCTACTATTTCTTTGGGCAGATCATGTATCAGAGGCTTGGCGACTTCCTGCGCCAAGGCATCAATCACGTTATCCAAACCGCTGTGTCGCGCTGACATGATCGGCGCGGTATCGCCGGCCAAGTCAGGGGCCGCAACACGATCCGTTTCGGACACCGTATCAAAATGCATCGGCAGGTGCGGTGCCGTGGCGGCCGGCGACGCTATCGCGGGTGCCGGTGAAACAGTCTCGGCCAAGCTCGTTAATCCGGCAGCAGGCACCGCGCCGCGACTCAGCGCGGTCCATTCGGAAGCACGTCGGGCAATGGCTTCGAGGGTTGCGTTGATCTGCTCCGGCAGCACCGGTTCGTACACCTCGGACGGAGCCGCTGCCGGCACCGGCTCGTACCAATCGGCATCAAGCTTAGGTTCAGCAGGCACATCGCGTACAAACTCACGGCGAGTACTCGGCTCCAGCGTCTGTGGCGCAACGCTGCGTGGTGGGGACACAGGCCGTGGTGCCGTGCTCGCCCCCGGGCTGGAGGATGCAGCAGGCTTCGCCAAATTCGGATTTGCGCTGTTGGCTATCGTGGTTTGCGGACGCAGACCGGAATTCAGCGCCTTGTGAGGCATCGGCTTGCCGGTCGGGCTTAATGCGGGCGATGCCGCGCGAGGCACGGGCCCCGGGTACGGCGCAGACTTGGCAAGCGCCCTTGCCGAACGCCCCACGGCTTCTTTTTTGTAGGCAGCCGCCGCCCTAGGCTGAGGTCCAGGCTTGCGCGCAGTGCCGGGCACGCTCATCCCGCGGGTTCCCAAGCGCTGTCCGTCGCTACGGCCACGCCCTGTCGGCAGCGCCAAGCCCGGTCGCACGCTGGTGGGCGGCGAGGTACGCGAACTCCGCGGAACACTGGGGGAAGCAGCCTGATCCGCCTCCAATACGGCACTGAGGCGCGCGCCCATGCCTTTGATATATAGAGGCAAAGCGCCAAGCAAGGCAAGTACCGAAACCGAGATGCTCAAGGGATGCCCAATCGTCCCGGTCAATAATTCAGCCAGCGCACGCCCTAACACCCCGCCATGCGGCCAGCCTGCGATACCGGCCGTGACCAGCGCTTCAAAGCTGGCACTGGCCGCGTAGGCGAACACCGCCCCCACCCAGACGCGCAGCGTCCCTTGGGCGCGCGATGCGCCACGCCGCAGCGCCAACTGGGCAATCTGCAAAACCATCAATGGAACCAGCCAGATGACCGACCCGCCGAGCCAACTGAGAACAACCGTCAACATGCGTGAATTTCTACAAAAAATTGGAGCTGCAATGCGGGGCTTCAGTGCGCGATTTCAGCATGGCATCCCCCATTGCGCATCGAAGTACCAAAAAGGCACGTTCACGGTACACACCCGCAGGTATGCCACCGTGGCCGACGAAAGTCAGCCAATCATGGAGTTTATACGAAGTTCGGGCGCGCCCATCAAGGCATCAGATGTTTATCGTCCGGCGCCTGCGGCGGCAATTTGATGGAGAGCACCTTGAATTCGCCGCTGCTGGGCTCCGAACCCGCGTGGATGGTTCCTTTTGGAATAATAATCAGTTCGCCCGCGTGAATCTCGCGCCGTCTGTCGCCTAGCCAAAAAGTGCCGCTGCCGGAGATCACGTACTGAATTTCATCCGAGTAGGTATGGGTATGCTTGGGCACATTACCGGTTTGCAAGGCAATCGTGCCATTGGCTGTGGCGACCAGTGTTTTGCTGCGCAAACTACCCATATCGGGAACGATGTTGCCCAGCTCGGGATCGTTGATGGTCGACAAATCGATGATTTGCGGGCTCAGTTCACTGGACGGCGCTTGCATTTGCATTTGCGCCTGCGCCGAACCGGTAAGGTGCGAGACGAACACGCCCGCCACAAAGGCGGCGGGGATTGCGGCCAAATAAATATAACGTTGCATGGTTGCGTCCTGGTTGGGGTTGAAGCGCCGCCTTTGCTGCTGATCACTGCGCGATTGGCCAATGGCCGCCTAGCCTCCTGTACTGCTTCCGCCGAGCTTGCGCATTTCGCGCAGGAGTACCGACAGCATCGATAAATCGACCAGGCTGGAGGATTGCTGGTCGGCAATCAGGTGCAGATAATATTCCAGCGGCGTATGGAAATCGGCACGCCACGCTTCGATCAAGGTATCCGGCGTATCGAGTGTGGCGGACATGCGCAACACGCTGATCGTCAGCGCGCGCCGCAGCGCCGTCAAATCGTCGAAGGCCGCAGTGCGTGCCAACATCTGCCAGTGTGTATCGACGGGCAAGGCTGCGACACGGGCACTGATCCAACTGTAATGCAGGTGCATGTCGAGCATAAAATAGACGCCGGCCACCAATTCAAGGCTGCGCTCGCAGATTGCGGCCACCTCGGCGATGTCCAGGATCGCCGCGATCACCGGCGCACCCGCGACGCGTAGCGCCAGACTGGTGTTGGCGCCGGATTGTTCCAGCGTTTCCTGGCGCGTGCTCAGCGCACGCGCGTCTTCCGGAGCCAACAGCTCGGATACCTGCGGTATCAGGCGTTCGACTTCGGCCTTGAAACGCGCCACGGTCGCTTCGATTTCGGCAAACTCGCTACCGCGATGCAGAAACCATAAGGTGGCACGTTCAAGCAGTTCAGCTACCTCGCCGAACATTTGCGCCTGCAAGGCGTCCTGAAGCTGGCTATCGAGTTTATCGATATCGCTCCAGACTTCCAGCAGCCCGAACACATCGCGCGCAATGATCACGGAGCGCACCACCTCGGCCGGCGGCACACCGGTTTCCGACGACAAGCGGTGAATAAAGGTACAGCCGATCCGATTGACTAAAGTGTTAGTCAGATGGGTGGCGATAATTTCACGCTTCAACGGATGCTCATGCATCGCCTCGCTATAGCGAGCCCGCAGCGGTTCCGGGAAGTAGACCGGCAAGGTCGCGACGATAAACGGGTCTTCGGGCAGGGTCGACGATAAGAGTTGATCGTAAAGCCACATTTTGCTGTAGGCGAGCAAGACGGCGCGCTCGGGCGTGGTCAAGCCGCGCTTGGCGGTGCGCCGCTCGTGGATATCTTCTTCCGAGGGCAGAAACTCGATAAGCCGATTCAAGCGCCCGGCTTTCTCCAGGAAACGTATCAGACGCGCCTCGCCTTCCAAGGTTTCGATGCTGCGCCGTGCAGCTGTCGACAACGCCTGGGTCTGGTAATAGTTATCCTCCAGCACCAATTCGCCGACCTCATCGGTCATTTCGGCCAGCAACTTGTTACGCTGCTTCTCCGTCATTTCGCCGTTGGAGACCACCAGTCCCAGCAAAATCTTGATATTCACCTCGTGATCCGAGCAATCGACACCGGCCGAATTATCGATGGCGTCGGTATTAATTCGCCCACCGTGCTGCGCAAATTCAATCCGGCCGAGATGAGTCAAGCCCAAATTACCGCCTTCGGCAACCACATTGCAACGCAACTCGACACCATCGACGCGCACCGCATCGCTGGCCCGGTCTCCAACTTGGGCATGGGTTTCGCTGCTGGCTTTCACATAGGTGCCGATCCCGCCGTTGTATAACAGATCGACTGGCGCTTTCAAAATCGCGCGAATCAAATCATTGGGCGCGAGTTCGCTTTCACTGACCTGCAATACCGTCCGCACCTGAGGCGACAACGCGATCGTCTTGGCGCTTCTTGCATACACACCGCCGCCTTCCGAAATCAAGCCATTACTGTAATCGGCCCAGCTGGAGCGCGGTAACTGATACAAGCGCTCGCGCTCGGCAAAACTGGCGGCTTCATCGGGATGCGGATCGAGGAAGATATGCCGGTGATCGAAGGCCGCGACCAGTCGGATATGGCGCGACAGCAGCATCCCGTTGCCGAACACGTCGCCCGACATATCGCCGACGCCGACCACGGTAAATGGCGTGCTCTGCGTGTCGATATCCATTTCGCGGAAATGGCGCTTGACCGATTCCCATGCGCCACGCGCCGTGATCGCCATTTTTTTATGGTCGTAACCGACCGATCCGCCGGAAGCAAACGCATCGGCCAGCCAGAATCCATACTCGGCCGAAATGGCATTCGCATAATCGGAGAAGGTCGCCGTGCCCTTGTCTGCCGCCACCACTAGATAGGGATCGTCTGCATCATGACGCACGACGTCGATGGGCGGCACGATTTTGCCACCGACGAAATTATCGGTCAGGTCAAGCAAGCCCCGCAAAAATGTCTGATAACAAGCCACGCCTTCTTTCAGATAGGCATCGCGATCGGTAACGGGCGGCGGGTTCTTGACCACAAAACCACCCTTCGAGCCGACCGGCACAATCACCGTATTCTTGACCATCTGCGCTTTCACGAGACCCAGCACTTCGGTGCGGAAATCCTCGCGCCGGTCGGACCAGCGCAAGCCACCGCGCGCCACCCGGCCGCCGCGCAAATGCACGCCTTCGACACGCGGCGAATAGACCCAGATCTCGAACATCGGCCGCGGCTCAGGCAAATTCGGGACCAAGGCCGGATCGAATTTGAAAGAGATATAGGATTTCGGCCCGCCATCGGCCGCACGCTGAAAATAATTGGTGCGTGTCGTGGCGTTGATGACGCCAAGGAACTGCCGCAAGATGCGGTCTTCGTCGAGATTCGGGACTTTATCGAGCGCGGCATTCACGGCCGCCAGTGCCTGGGCAATATGAGCATCGCGCTCGGCACCCAGGTTAAGGTCAAAGCGGGCCACAAACAATGCCACCAGCATGCGCGCGATCTGTGGATTGCCCGTCAAAGCACGTTCGACATAAGCATCGCTGAATGGCGAACCCACTTGCCGGACATATTTGGCGTAGGCCCGCACGATGCTGACTTCGCGCCAGGTAAGCTGCGCGCGCAACACCAGCCGATTCAAATCGTTGTTTTCGACTTCTCCCTGCCAGACTCGGGCAAAGGCATCTTCGAACAAGCCTTTGATATGTTCGATATCGATTTCAGTGCCGTCCGCCACTTCCATACCGAAGTCATGCACCCAGACCGACACGCCGCTCTCGGTCTCGATCAAATAGGAGCGTTCCTCATCGACGTTGACACCCAGATGCTCCAACATCGGCAGGCTGCTCGACAAGGCAATCGGTGTGCCCGCGCGGTAAACCTTGAAGCGCACAGTCGTCGGAGCAGCCTCAATCGGCCGGTACAAATTCATGGCCAGCCCTGCGCCGTCCTGAATGCGTTCCATCAATTCGATATCGCGCACCGCCGTACGAGCAGGATAATCCTCGACAAAGCTACTGGGAAACGAACTGCCGTAGCGGCGCAGCAAGCGATTCCCCTGCTCTTCGCCATGCGCGCCTATCAGGGCTTCGGCCAGGTCATCCTGCCAGCGGCGAGTGGCCTGCACGATACGTGCTTCAAGCTCACGCACATCGACTTGCGGCATGCCCCCCGAACGCGTGCGCACCACAATATGAATCCGCGCCAGCAAGGACTCCGATAACAGCGGGGTAAATTCGGCGATCACACCATTAAAGGCATCGAGCAAAATCTTCTGGATACGTTCGCGTAGATCGGTGTTGAATTTATCGCGCGGCACAAACACCATGCAGGACACAAAGCGGTCGAAGCTGTCGCGCCGCACAAACAAACGCGTGCGCTGGCGCTCTTGCAAATGCAGGATGCCAAGCGAGATCTCGAACAATTCATCTTCGTCGATCTGAAATAATTCTTCGCGCGGATACTGTTCAAGTATCGTCAGCAAAGCCTTATACGAATGTCCTTTCGACAAAAAGCCGGCGCGCGCCAGTACATTGCTTACTTTGCGCCGCACAATCGGAATTTCCAGCGCCGAAATCATATACGCCGTGGATGTGTACAATCCAAGGAAGCGCCGCTCACCGGCCACCCGCCCCTCGGCATCGAGCAGTTTGACGCCGACATAGTCGAGATAGCCAGGCCGATGCACCGTGGCGCGAGAGTTGGCCTTGGTCAGCAAAATCGTCAGTTGCGACTCGATAATGCGCGCCGAGCCGGGTTGCAGCGTCGTCGTGTCCGGCTCACCGGGAGTCCGGCGCGTCTCGCGTAAAATGCCCAAGCCCGAATCCTGCCGGCCTTGCAATTTGTACTCGCCGTCACCTTCGCCATTGATCAGCGTATAGTCGCGAAAACCCAAGAAAGTAAAATTCCCCGCTTCCATCCATTCGAGAAACGACCGAGCTTCGGCCAAGTCGGCGGCCTGAATTTCGTTACCGCTATCGCGCTCGCTTAGTTCACGGATGGTTTCACGGGCCCGCTCCAAGATCGCCGGCCAGTCTTCGACCGCCACTCGCACATCGCTGAGGATACGGGCCAGACAGACTTGCAGTTCTTCGAGTTTGGCGGGCTCGGTACAACGATCAACTTCAATATGAGTATACGACTCCAGCCTGGAGTTGCCGGCATCCTGGCTATCCTTGGCATTGCCGATGCGCACACGCTCGATTTGATGAGCGTCGCGGTCGATTCTGAATACCGGGTGAGTTGCGGAATGTAGCGCAAGACCAAGCCGGTTGACCTCCATCGTCACCGAGTCGATCAGGAATGGCATATCGTCGTTGACGATCTCAACCACGGTGTGATCGGAATACCAACCGTGTTGCTCAAGATTGGGGTTATAGACGCGTATCCGCGCCTGCCCCGGCACAAACTTCTGGGCGAATTGCCAATGCGCCATCGCCGCGCCGTAAAGATCGGCCACGCTGCGCAGCAGCACGCCCTCGGCATCGTCCATCAAGTAGTAGTGCCCCAGGAAAGACTCGACCTTGGACCAGACCTCCTCGGATAAGCGTTCCTTGGCAAAAGCAAGAACATCGTCCAAATGCTGACGGGCTTTTTCTTCGTTTTTTGGTCGCATGGTGTGCTCGCTCCTGAGTCCAAAAACACTTTGGCTGATTGTGCTTAGATTGTATAGCTAGTGGTTTCCACGACCGTTCCACGGCTGTCCGCCCGATTATTCCGGGGAATTTCAGACAGGCAGCGGCACAGCATCGAGATGGAATTCGCTAGGGCGTACCGCATTTAGCTGACACGATACGCTGTTCTGACGCGAATACCCGCCTAAGGTTCGCCACAGCATGCCCGGCTTCATAGACAGGACTCCCGTTTATCATAAAAAAAACCGCATCAGCCGGAGCATGATGCGGGTCGAGTTGCCGCGCCGGGTATCGGCAGGTTCGTCATGACGATCCCTGGATACCCGGCATCTCGCTTCTGATAGCGAAACCGGCCTGTGCTTACTGCTTGTGCGAGGCGTTTAACAATTCATCGGCCAGGAAGTTTGCGTCATAGACATGACGCAACGCTTCGATAATTGCGCCGGAATTGACCGAAACCGTGCGATTGTCGGTTTCGTCGTAAGCGAAATTACCGCCGATCGAATGAATGTTGCCGTCGAACACCAGACCCACCACCTCAGCCTTGCGGTTGATCAACGGGCTGCCCGAATTGCCGCCGATGATGTCGTTGGTCGTCACCTGATCGAAGCGTTGCGCCAGATTCAACTGACCTCGATCCTTGGCCGTCACCCACGAGTCCGGCAACTTGAACGGTGCGCTGCCCGTGTTGCGTGCAAATGCGCCGGCAAAATCGGTATATGGCGTAACTTCATGATCGCCTTCATGCCAGCCTTTGATGACACCGGCCGACAAACGCAGCGTCAGGGTCGCATCCGGATAAACCGTGGTGCCGCTCATGGCAAAACGCGCCACCGCGATCTTTTCGGTTGCCTTCTGGATCGGGGCCGTGACTTCGTCCTCGTAACGCTTGCGGATCGCACGTGCAGCCGGATCAACCTTCAAGGCCAGCTGGATCATGGGATCCTTCGATGCCAGGATGGCCGCCATGCCGCCGTCCCAAAGCTGGTGGCGCACGGCTGGGTCAGCCAGGGTGCTGGCCGAGACCAGGCGCGTGGCGAGCTGCTCAGGCGACTCCTTGCCCAGCACAGCTTGGACATAGGCATTGTCCGGGCCAAGGTTGGCGCGCAAATTGGTCAACGCCACCGTCATCATGGTGGTTTCAAATTGCGGGTACACCGGCTGCTTGGCAAACAACGCTTCCTGCAAGCCAGTCAAGGCACTATCGCTATACTCCGGCAAGCGCTCGCTGTTCGGTTTGGCGCGCTCGGCTGCAGCACGCACCAGATGCCGCGCGTAGGAAAACAGGTCGCTGCCCAAGCTGCTCTTCTCTTCCGAGTTATACGTCTGCAGCAGCGCTTCATTGCTGACTTCGGCGCGTTCGATATCGCCCCATGGATCGCCGACCTTGGCGGCCAACTCCGGATGCGCCGCGACATACGCTTTCAGACGCGCTTCATCCGCTTGCTTCGCCGCAATCACGCTAGGCTTGCTGACCGTCTCGTACCAGCCCTTGAACACCTTGAGGCCGTTCTGGGTATAGAACAAATGAGGCTCGGCAATCCGTGCATTTTCCGGGCTGGTCTTGGAAAATTGCTCCAACACACCTTGCATTTCGGATAAGCGCCCGATCAAATCGACGACCACGAAACGGCGCTCGTTATCGAGTTGCGCCACCGTCAGTTCGCGCTGGGTACTACCGGGATTCCCCGCTACGAACACCGGCTCGCCGGGTTCCGCGCCCTTGGCATTAAAGGGGAAAAATTCAGGCGTTGCGGCGGGCTTACCATTTTCATAAGCGCGCATCATCGACAAATCGAGGTCATAGCGCGGAAAATTGAAGTTGTCCGGGTCTCCGCCGAAAAAGGCAATAGCCAATTCCGGGGCAAAGACCATCCGCACGTCGCTGTAGTGATGATACCGATAAATCTGATAGCGGCCGCCGTGATAAAGGGTCACCAGCTTGCAGTGGGTAGCGGCGCTCGCCTTCTCGCATTTTGACGTCAGGTCCGCCGTGAGCGCCGTCATCTTGGCATGAAAGGCCGCACCATCCAAACCGGCGGTGGCTTTCTTAACGGAATCCGTCACATCGGCAATCGTGTCCAGGCGATCCACGGAGACATCGGGGCACTTCACCTCTTCTTCCGGACGCCGCGCGAGGAAACCTTTGGCGACATAATCGTGCTGTGCATCGGACAAGGAGGCCAGGCATTCATGCGCACAATGGTGGTTGGTCATGACCAGACCATTGGCCGATACAAAGGACCCCGAACATCCCATGGAGAGTTGCACCGAAGCATGCATCACGTGATTAACCCACGCGTCGTCGGGAGCGAAATCATATTCGCTCTTCAGTTGCGCACGCGGCAAATTGTCCAGCGTCCACATGCCTTCGCTGGCATAAGCCGAGTAGCTTGCGATGGTTAAACTGCAGAAAACAAATTTTAGAATTCTTCTCACGGCAGGCCTTTGGAATGAAGGTTGCAAACCTGATTTAAAATTTAAGTCGACCGATATCCGGTGCAAGACAGATCGGTATCATACTCAATTCGTTGTACTCGTTGGGTGTTACGAGGCGTAAAAAAACCCGCGGCGGCCATCGGCTCGACGCGGGTTTCTTCAGCTGCGAATCCGCCTGGATTCGCAGCTGAATGTCATGGCAAAGCAAGCTGACCACGACATTCGATACATATTACTTACTGGCGATCAGCATCCACAAACGGGCCAAATCAGCTGAACCATCGCTGCCTTTGACGGCACGGAAAATCTGCACCGCATGCGCCTTTTGTCCCGCTACGTAATACGCGACACCAAGATGCAACTGCGCTTCATCCGGGCGATCAAGACCACCCTTAGCAATCGCCTCTTCCATCATGGCCAGACCTGGCTTGGCTTGCCCTGCGAACACCAGATTGAAACCTGCATCAATCGGCGCCACCGGGTTTGCCTTATCGACAGGCGCCGCTGCGCGTTTAGCCGCCAACGCTTGCAGACGCTTTTCGCGATCCGCTTGCGCATCATGACCCAGCACGCCGGAGCTAAAGCCCTGATCGATGATTTGCTTGGCTTCTGCTGTAGTACCCGCAACAATCGACAACTCGGTCATTTGCATGTAATCGTCAGCAGTCCCGAATGCACCGGTAGCGCGCCGCAAGCGATACATGTCGACATCGAGCCGCGACGAGTAACCCGGTTTGCTGCGAATCGCCTGGAACAGGTCATCCCAATACGATTGCTTCGGGTAATACGCCACCAGCTTTTCAAGCGTCTTGCGGTAGGTCGATTCATCCTTGACCCGCTGCGCGCAGGTGCCCAGCAAATTCAGCTGAGACTCATCCGACGCACGACCGCTATCCAGGCCGGGTTTGAGCAAGTTGACGACGCTATTGCAATCGTTGGACAGGAAATACGATTGCACCAGCAAGGTCCGCATCTCTGGGTCGCCACCGCCCGCTTTCAGATAACGCTGTGCAACCTGGATGGCACGTGCGTAATTCTTCTGCTGGAAGTAAATACCTGCGAGCGCGGCCGAGGTACGTTGCTCGTCTTCGCCCGTCAGCCGCCCGGTGCCCAACAAGGTTTCGTATGCCTGGGCAGCCGTGCCGGTGTCCCCTGCCGCGATTGCCGCAGCACCACGCATTTCCTCGACCATATAATTTTCATATGGCGTTTTATCCGGAACTGCGGCGGCCTGAGCGATCTTCGTCAGTGCATCCTTGTACTTATGCGCCCGGTACAGATCTTGTGCGGCGTTCAGCGGCTTGGCCACATCCGGACGCAATGTATCTGCAGCATATGATGCCGTCGGCAGCACGACGAGAGCGGACAGCCCCCCGAAAGCAGCTGCCACAGCAGCACGCCGCATTAACCCTGTTAACCTTTGATGGATCATCAGCACCCCTACTTCCCTTAATTCATGTACTGCTCGTTACCGACCAGTCCGATCTTGGTGGCGCCAAGCCGCTGCGCGGAGGCCATCACCTCAGCGACGTCCTTGTACGGCACCAGTTTGTTCGGGCGCAGATGCAGCTCGGCTTGAACCGGTTCGGCGGCAACTTGAGCCAACTTGGCTTCAAGCGCTGCGCGGTCGGGCACAACCACGCCGTTCCACATCATCGTGCCGTCAAAATCGATATCGATCTGCACCACTTCCGGCTGAACCAGTTGCGGAGGCGGATTGCCAACAGGCAAATTCATCTTGATGGCATGCGTTTGAATCGGAATTGTGATGATCAACATGATCAACAACACCAACATCACGTCAATCAGCGGCGTGGTGTTGATATCGACCATCACATCCGGTTCGCTGCTGCCACCCGAAGAAACATTCATCCCCATATTCGACTCCTGTCGGTGAGACTTGGCGCTTTAGCGCCTAGTCTCACCCCATGCCGCAGTAGGCCTAGTTTGCGCTTTAGCACTTACTTGGCGTTGTGCGGCGGTCGGTGAGACTTGGCGCTTTAGCGCTTCCTCCCATCCCATGCCGCATGTAACCCAAGTTTGCGCTTTAGCGCTTCCCCAGACCTTATGCAAAATTAGCCGCCGCGTGCTGGCGGCTCAGTGATAAACGATACCTTGGCGATACCGGCACGCTCGCATGCGGTGATGACCCGACCGATAAATTCATAACGCGTGTTCTGGTCCCCGCGAACGTGGACTTCAGGCTGCGGCGTCTGGA
>Ga0302233_10001508_pt1 | contig 16068 bp, 18 predicted proteins | sample II_Palsa_N3_1_FD_193516 | JGI IMG/M metagenome (GOLD analysis project Ga0302233, IMG submission 193516) | Peat permafrost microbial communities from Stordalen Mire near Abisko, Sweden - II_Palsa_N3_1 | ecosystem: Environmental > Terrestrial > Soil > Palsa > Peat permafrost | place: Sweden... | reverse complement strand
CACGTACATCGCGTCGACGTCATTGGCAAAATGATCCATGCGGACATCGAAGCCTTCGACTTCGATCAATCCGGTTTGGATGACGTAATCCGCATCGGGAAGGTCGACTACCCTGCAGACGTCCCGCACTACTTCCGAAAAACGTTCCAGACTCATGTCGGCCTCCCGCTAGGTTGAATTCGTATTGGAGGCGCGAAACGATAGAATCGGCAAGCTATACCCCCGAAAAGAGGCAGGCCGGATGCGCATGCTGCACCACCGGCGCTGCCTAATATTGCAAATGCGTCAGCCTTTCTTCGATGCGTCTTCGCAGTCGCTGGCGGCTGTTTTGGCAATGTTCAGCACGGATTGAACCATCGACATATCAACCTGATCCTGACCTGCTTGTTCCATGACAGGCATCATTGCACCCATGGCATTCGACATGTCGCCCATTGCTGAGCTGGCAGCTGCTCCAAAAGACATAGTAGTCTCCTAAAAAGTAAGAAATAAAAATTAGAAAGAAAATGAAAAACAACAGCTAAAACCTACTCCCGGTGGGAGCAAGATGGTAATACTCGTGTCACTTGAGCGGCAGTTCGCCTCCTCCCGGCAGATCGTGCAACTGCTGCACGATGCGGCGTGCAGCCACAATGCCTGCGTAGATTTTTTGTAGAGCGATACGCTCGCTGTCACCGAGAGCTGCGCGTGTCGCCTGGCTGATATTCTGTGCCGTGGTGTCGAGCGCGGCGGTGATGCGCGCCACGTTTGCTGCGGCGTTCGGCCCCGTCAAGGTCGGGCGCAGCTGTTTCAAATCCTGGCTGATCGATTCAAGTGCTTGATACATGATGCGAGTCTCCTAATGGCAAAGTGGGGAAGCGTCGATTGACTTCACGGTTGTGATGCAGATTGATGCGGGTTGTCATGCCCGGTGACGGCGGCAGAGACTGGGAATAAATGTTTGACGCCGTCGGTGGTCTCGACATAGTGCACGCCGTTGACCGCAATCATTTCCAAATAAGGAATGGTCGGGAGAGCGGCTGGCGCTTCGGTGACGCTGACGTCGATTTGTTTGATATTGGTGTCGAGATCCGCCCGCACGCGATTTAGCGCGTCGTTGAAATCGGTCATCGAAGGTACCGGCCCGGCCACGGCGAATACTCCACCGCCTTTGTAACTGAAACGAACCCCGTCGATACCCATGGAGTCTTCGAGGTTGGCGATGTCGGACTGGGCTACGTCATATTGACGCGCGATGCGACGTTCGCCGAAGTGCTCGAAGAGCGTGCGCGCGGCCACATCCTCGGCCGAATTCAACACCATGCCGTCAATTACCACCATGCCGCCTTTGGCTGTGGCGTGTAAGCCATCGAGCTTTGCCACATGCAAGGCAGAGCTTACTTGTTCCGCCAGATCGCGAGTATCGGCCGGTACGGCAGGGGCATTCGCCGCATACGTAGTGTGCGTGTTGAACAGAAAAATGCTCGATGCGATAAGGGTTGCGAGCACGGTCAAAATCAATGCGGCACGAGCGATGCCGGCGACGCCACGGTTATCCGCGGGGGCAGCAGCATGTGCCTGATTGCTATTCCGATTGGCGTAGAGATTGGCCAGTAAATCGATATCCGGAGGCCAGACTGCATCATCGGAGCCGACGCAAAGTACCGTGTTACCGAATGGGAAAGCAACGAAATCCGGAATCAATATCACGGCTGGGTCGTTCCCGCTGCTCTGCCGGGCGCTTACCGTACCTGCTTCATCGAGTGCTATTGTGACGTCGTCGCCATCCCAGTCGGTGATGCAGATATCCGTGTCTTGGCCGCTACCGATGTGGTAATCGCCGGGTGTCAGTCTTGCCTCGATGCCGGCATGGGTGCCGGTCAGGATACGGAGTAATTTCATGGTTCGGACTGGGTTGCATTAAGTTTGCTAACTGGATTTCAGTGTAGTGACTTGGATGGATTCGTCACCACACGATCCGAAGAAATTACTTGTGTGGCGAAGAATTTGTCTGGGCCGATTCGCTTTCGGGCGGCGTACCTCCAGGCGTACCTGCATGAACGATGCGCTGCAACGATTGGCCGCGCGCAATCGAAGACTGACGCAAGCCTTCCGGCAATCGCCGCGATCCATCAAGCATCGCCAACGGCGCCAACAGGTTGTAACTTTGCCGGGACTCGGACATCGGACCCTGAGCCTGGTTTTGTGACGCTGTTGGCGACTGCACTGAAGAGACTTTCTCCATATTCTGTTTTACGTCCGCCATGGTGTATGGCGTGTCGTTCGGATCACGGCCGGCTTGCGCTTGTCGAATATCCAGCATGCTGCCCAAAAGTGCAGAGGTTCTTGTGCCATCGGGTTGTTGGCCAATTTCGATGCAGCGCTTGGTCCAGGCATAGTTCAGCGATTGTTGCGACTGCGGCGTTGCCTGCTCCGAGCCGGCCAATTTTTGAAATTCGGTACGTGCCACCGGGCCGGCAGCAGCGATCTCTCCAACTGGTTTGAGGCGCATCTTCGGCGGTGCTGCCGTGCGTTCATCAGGGCGATTACCGGGCAGGCCGTTTTGCTGAGACTGCTGTTGCTGCTGCTGTTTGTTTTGCTGTTGCTCGCGCTTTTTCTGCTGATCCTGCTGTTGTTTGCCTTGCTGTGATTGTCCACGGCCTTGACCGTCGCCACCCGTGCGCTGCGTTCTCCGATGCGAGCCGCCGGGATTCAACTGCTTTGACAATTGAGCGGTTTTGCTTTGGTTGCGCGACCCGGAGACGCCATGACCGCGCGCGAAGCGCGTCGTGCCACGGTATAGCTTGATGTGATGACGCTGGGTTCGATGGTGATGGGTCTGTTGCGGGGCGGCTTCCTGCGCTTGCCGTGCCGCCTCGGCATGGTCGCTTGCTTGGGAACTGGTGCGATCGACGCTCATGATGGTACCGCCACATTGATTAATTCATTGGCAAAACGCAGGATCGCAGCGGCGCCCCAGGCACCCGTGACCGCGACGGCTGCAGTGGTGGCAAACAATTTAACGCAGTGCGAAATACTTTGATCCTGCAGCGATGTGACTGCTTGCACAAATGAAACCAGCAACCCGGAAATTGCGGCAACGACAATCACCGGCAAGGATACGGTCAGGCATAGCATCAAGCCTTCCGTGGTGAGTCTGATCAGATTATCGGTATCCATCGGTTACGCCTTATTTGTAAGTGAGCACCAGACCGTGGATCAGCGTTGACCAGCCGTCCATAACCACAAACAACAGGAGCTTGAATGGAATCGCTACGTTGGTCGGTTGGACTTGGTTCAATCCCATCGCCAGCAAAACATTGGCGATCACCAGATCGACGACGATAAAAGCGATATACAGCAGGAATCCGATTTTGAACGCGTCGGCCATTTCAGTGAGCGTGAAGGACGGAGCCAGCACGATCAGGTCATTCTCCTGCAACTGATTGGCCATTTGCGGCGGCCACACGATATGGGCGGAGCGCAGGAAGAAAAGCTTCTCGCGCTCATGGGTATGTTTTTTCAGAAATTCGCGGAATGGTTCTTTGGCGGCGCCAAATACCTGAATCATGGCTTGTGACGGCTCACTCGCTATTTGCTGGTGATCCAGCGATTGCATGGCAGCCATACCGATGGGTGCCATGATGTAGATCGAGACCAGAATGGCGATGCCGTTGAGCACCATATTGGGCGGCACCTGTTGCACGCCGAGCGCATTGCGCAGCAGACCGAGAACCACCACGATCTTGGCGTAGGAGGTGACGACCATCGCAATAAAAGGAATCAAGCTGATCGCAATGATGCCGAGCAGTAGCCCGGTGAAATCGTTAAACTGAACCATGATCGTGCGTCATTTTGACAATCCGTACACCCATCTGCTCACCGATGCTGACGAGCTCGCCATGACCGATGGTTTGACCATAAGCGACCAGGCGGATGCGAGTCTCGCTGACCCGTGCCGGCAGTTCCAGAACATAGCCGGAACGCAAGGCGCTAAGCTGAGCGACTGACAGCGAGACTGTATCGATTTCGAACCTGACAGGGAGATCGAGTTCGCTAATCGGCACGGCCGTGTCGGCATCGGCCAATGCCGTTTCGTATTCCGGGATTTCGTAAGTCATCTGCGGGTTCTCCATCAAAGTAAGTTGTTCGCCATCGATGCTGACGCGAACTTGCAGTTGGTGGGCGCCGGGAACACCCCAGCGCGCGTTTGTGTGCAGCGCGTTCACCCGCGGTTCGAGCAAGGCATGAAATTCGGCCTGCACACCGCGCAACACGATGTCGCCGGGCCGCAAGGCATTGAGTGTGTCGATACTCAGAGGCTGCTGGCCCAGACAGATCCGGCCCGGCACCTTGACTTCCCCGAGCCGTTTGGAAAACGGGATCGACTGCGCGGCGACAGCATTTTCGATCGTCTCGATCCAGCTATCGTCCACGGCGCCCAACATGATTTCAAAGCGCTGCTCGCCTTGGCTGAAGCGTAATGCGCAAACGGGTGTCGGATGTCTGCCGGAGGCGCACGCGGCAACTCGGGCATCGGCGATTCCGAGCAGGGCCAGCGCCTCAATCAGGTGCTTGAGTAAAATCGACGACACGGCATAACGCAAAGACGCCATCGCTGCGGCTTCCTGGGTATCTGTCCGAGCGTCGTTTAATACGCTCGCCAATGCCGGGTGCCGCGCCAGGATAGTTCCGAAAGACGCGCGTGCATTGCCCGCTTGCAGATCGATCCAACCCAGATGGTGCTCCATGAGTTCGCTGCACGGCAGCACTTGCCAGTCGGCGATATCCAGTGTCTGTTTTAAATATAAGCTCAGACGCGCATCGGATAGCAGACGCATCAAGCGCATCGTGTTTGGGTCAAGTGCGGGGAGCGCGGCGCTTGTATGAGTCAGCGCGGCGATCGGCCGGGAAGGCGAATGGTGCGGCGCATCGGATCTGGCCTGATGAGCCTGCAAAGCGGTGGCGTGATCCATCTATTTCTATCCTAAAGACAATGCCGCTTGCGGCGCTGCATTCCCGAGTAAGCAGATGGCTTATCCCACGGTAATTTCTACATCGCGTGGCGCATCGTGCTGCTCCAGCAGTTGATCGAGATGATTCTGCAAAATTTTGCTATGACTCAAGATTAAATGCCGGGTCGTGTCATCCGGGGTTTCGAACCGAAGTGTCAGTTCGAAATGCGAAAGCGAGAGATATAAAACACATGAGCGCAGCAGCGTGGGGGCAATAGGGATACGGATAGTCCAGTTGCCGTGCGCACAAATCGCCTCGTCGCAACAAAAGTCGGCAACCCGCGTGGCGAGAAACTGAATTAATTGCGCAACCCGAAATTGTTGCTGAGCCAGGAGTTGGAGATACGGTGTAAGAGTAGAATCTTCAGTCGACTGCGGGAATTCCTCTGCGGCCAATTGCGCTTCCACATCATTTTCATCGCTTTCATATAATAAGGATGGCTTATTTAATTGATGATTTTCATGAGTTTTCGGCAGAGATGGCGATAACATCGCCGTGCTCGGTGGATTCCTGCTCAAACTTGCTCGCCGGCCGCGCTTGAGCAAGGTCGCATAGTTAAAGCCGGGACGACTGGTACGACCCGGCTCATTGGGCTCGATGCCGAGTTCCGCAGAAATGATGCGGGGGTAGATAGTTATTTTGCTCACCACTAATCTCCGGTCACAGCGTGACGCGACCCAGCGATTGCAGTTCGACGTGCTCACCCAGCTCCTGATAGGAATAAACCTGTAACCAGCCGATGCGCGATTCGATCATGCGTCGCACATAACGGCGCACGTCCATCGACGCGACCAGGCCGACGCCGGAACGGGGTTGGTCGCCGACAAACGACAGCACACTATCGATCAAATGCTTGATTTCATGAGGTGGCAAAGCCAAAAAATTACCCGTTGGCGTTTGCTTGATCGACTGGCGGATATGCTGCTCGACTTCGCCATCGAGTAATACTGCTTGCATTTGCCTGGATCCACCGGTTGCTCGATACGCGATATAGCGCGATAAGTCGCCGCGCACGTACTCGGTGAGCATCAACATATCTTTTTCTTTCGGTCCCCAAACGATCAGACTTTCCATAATGCTGCGCGTATTGCGAATCGATATGCCTTCTTCCAGGAGGCGCCGCAATACGTCGGCAATCCGTTGCAGCGGCAGCGCTTTTTGGACTTCGGCGATCAGGCCGGGGAAGTCGCCGCCGAGTTGGTCCAGCACCCACTGAGTTTCCTGAATGCCCAAAAATAATTGGGCCCGGCTACGCAAGATACTGATGGTCTCGTTGGCAATCACATCCGCGGCCTGCCATGCGATCGCGTCTTGCGGCACATTTTTTTCGTCGATCCAATGGCTTTGTGCAAATCCGCCCGCGGCCGAGGCAGGTTCGCACTGCGCGGCTAACGCTGAATCGGTGCCGGCACCAGGCAGCATTACCTGACCTGCGGGTAGCGTGAATTTTGCGCTTGGCACATCGTGTACCAGAATTTCGTAGGTGGCTGTAGCCAGCTCATTGCTGCTCCACATGGTGATGCCGGGAAAGGGTAGACCAAGCTCTTCCTGCAGTTTGGCGCGTTGAGCTTCGAATGCCTTGTCCAACGCCGCAGGCGAGAGTTTTTTAGCGAGATCGATGGACAGTTTGATGCCGATGGCACTGGTGAACTGCGGTGCCCGAGCCAGAATGGCGGGAGCTTCACCTTTGGCTCCGGCGCGCTGAAAAGCGCCAACGGGTTCGCCGGCTTCGACTTTGGTATGTGCGCTTTTCTTGGCGATCCGGTAAGCGGTAAAGGCAAGCGTCCCGGACAGCAGCAGGAACAAAGGTGCTGGAAAACCCGGCACTGCGGCGAAGCCCAGCAACAGTAGGCTGGAGAAAAGCAGCGCGCGAGAATTGCTGCCCATCTGCCGCATGATTTCCTCGCCTAGCGAGCGACCTCCGGAGTCGCCATTTTCATCCGATACGCGGGTGATCATCACGCCGGAAGCTACCGAAATCAACAGCGAGGCAATCTGCGACACCATGGCATCGCCGACCGATAGAATGGAAAAGCGATTTGCCGCATCCCCCGCGCTCATGCCGTGATAAGCCACACCGACCGCAATGCCGGCCACGATATTCACCATTGCAATGATCAAACCTGCAATCGCGTCGCCTTTGACGAATTTCATTGCGCCGTCCATGCCGCCATATAACTGGCTTTCCACCGCCAGGCGTGCGCGTTTGCGGCGCGCTTCCTCGGGTGTCAGGATGTTGGCGCGTAAATCGGCATCGATGCTCATTTGCTTGCCGGGCAAAGCGTCGAGCGTAAACCTCGCGCCGACCTCGGCGACACGCTCGGAACCTTTGGCAATCACAATAAACTGCACCGTCGTGATGATCACGAATACCACCAGGCCGACCACCAGGTTGCCGCCCACCACCAGTTCGCCGAAACTCTCGATGATATGGCCGGCATCGGCGTGCAGTAGAATCGATTTCGTCGAGGCGATATTCAAGGACAACCGATACAAGGTGGTAAACAGCAGCATCGATGGAAAGGCTGATAGAGACGTAATGCTGCCGACATACAGCGTGGCCATCAGCAAAATGATACTCAGGCAGATGTTGATCGACAGCAGAACGTCAATGATCTCGGGCGGCAGCGGCAGAATCATCAGTGAGATGATGGCCACAATCAGGACTGCGATGCTGACCTCGCCGAGAGCCGGAATTTTTAGCGTTTTAAACATATATGTGGTTCCTTGAAGAACATCAGGCCTGGCACTTTCACGATCTTATGAAGCTATTCGAGCGGCGCGGGTTGCATGGCGGATATGCCGTCGACCCAGCGCAAAATCGCGGCTACGACTTCGAATAAATCTTCAGGAATTTCAACGTCGAGTCCCACCTTGTATAAGGCTCGTGCGACGGGAGGATTAGCCACGATGGGAATATTTTCCTGGTGCGCGAGAAGGCGCAATAGCGCGGCATGTTCGTCGATGCCTTTGGCAATCACTCGGGGTAACGGGTGTTCCGACGGGACGTAACGAATCGCCACGGCATAGTGTGTCGGGTTGACGATGACTACATTGGCCTTGGGCATTACCGCGCGCGGATCGCTTTTGCGGAGTTCCCGAGCCAGGCGCCTGCGTTCCCCTTTCACGTGTGGATCGCCATTCTGGCTTTTGTGTTCGCGTTTCACTTCATCTTTGCTCATGCGTTGGGTTTTGATAAACATCCAATGCTGGATAAACCAGTCTGCCGCACCGAGTACCAGGTACACCACGAAGGTCACGCCGAGAATACGCAGAATCACGCTCCAGAGCAGCTGTATCAAGCCCGCAAGCGGCTCGTACATGGAGTCCGTTACGAGCGGCAGTAGCAGCACGATGGTTTTCCATAGCACGCATAGCAAGATCAGCGCCTTGATAATCATCTTCAACAGATCGATTGCGGACTTCGCCGAAAATATCTTCTTCAAACCGCTTGCGGGGTTGATGGAATCGAATTTGGGCATCACCGGCTTGAGCGAAATTTGAATCCCGACCTGAGCCGCCATCGCCATGGCGGCGGCCAATGCGGAGATCAAACTGATCGGTCCCATGATCTTGAGGCCACCCCATAATTCCTTATAGAGCGCCGCAGTCATGCCCTGTTCCGAATGATCGCCGGAGACAAAATCAAGAGCGATATGGATTAACTCCACAATCGAATTGGCCAGAAAGACCGCTCCCGACGAGAGCGTAATCACCATCGAAAACAGCGATGCGGCTTCCGTAAGATCCTGACTCTTGGTGGTATGGCCATCCTTGCGCGCCTCCCTTAATTTTTTCTGTGTTGGCTCTTCGGTTTTTTCGTCGCTCATTGTCGAGAGTCCGCAAGGGTGTCGGGATTGGGTCAGTTGCAGCATAACGTTGCCGAGCATATGCGTTGCATGTCGAAGCGAAGCCCGGCGGTCAAATACGAAGCCCTGGCGGCGTCGTGTCAAGTGCGGCTCGACTTGAGGCGGCGCTTCGGGAAAAGAGGTTTTGCTTCGGGCTATCTGCTTGTCGCATCGTGCCCGGCTGCTACATTGAAATCAGTATCAATCGACGCATTGATCTTCAATAACCTTAAAAGAGAGGATGAGAAATGAGCGCTCAAGCCGAATACCAGTCCTGTAGCCATGAAGTTATCGGTGGCCTGGTCGAAGTGGTGAATATTGCTGTAATGGATCAATTCCCAACTTCACGTGTAGACATCGACGATGTCGAAGATTTGCTGGTGGCGCTGCGCACCTTGCGCCCCAAGGTCGATGAATTCGATTTGTTCGTAGGCTTCGCCCAGATTGTGCGCGGCAAATTCCGTGACGCCGCCGATACCTTCGGCACGCTGGTGGCCAAATCGCTGTGCATGCCGGACAGCCGCGCAATGCAGGTGTATTGCATGAGTCGCAATGAGAATAGCGATTGGCACATTGCCGCCAATGAGTTGCTGGAAAGCGAGCAACTTACGCCGGTTGCACGCACCATGATATTGGCCGTGAAGGCACGCCATGAAATTGTCGAGTCCAAGATGACATTCCTGAGTACCGGGGAATTTGTCGAACCTGAATCGCTGCGGATTCTGAAGGAAGAGACTCAGCCGGATGGCATTTTGCCTGCGGGTTATGGCATGCCGACCATGCATCGAGAGCACGACCATATGGCGGTTATGCAGGGGCAATATATGCGCTTGTGAAAACTTCGGTTTTCCGCCGCTGCCTGCGGATTTTATGATGAACTGTCAGCCCGGTAACGTTGCCCGGGAACCTGGCTGACTTAATCACTCGAGGAATTTTCGATGACTATCGCCGCGCTAACCGCCAAGCAATTGCAGGATGTACTACGCACGCAGTTGGCTGTTGATCCGCTACCGGTGCCGCAGGCACTCACCGGAAAATTCGAAGCCTTGATGCAGCATCAGGTAGTACAGGCGCCGCCTCCGCATACGGACGAAACCAGCACGATGATTTCGAATCTGATGGTGAGCGAGGACCAGGCATATCAGTATGTGTCGAATGACATGGTGTTTATGCTGAACAACGCAAGCGCGATGTCGCCCAATGAATTGACCGCGGCGGCAATCCAAGTTCAGGTCGAGAGCGCCAGCTTGCAGGTCGATATGCAGATCAAGATGAGCGTTGTCACTTCGTCCAAGGACGCCATCGATACATTGATGAAGAACCAATGATATGCGCACCAATTTTGGAGCTATTTTTCCGAAAAACGGAAAACTGACTGGACTGCTGATTGCGTTGGCGATGTGCCTGCTATTGAGCGGTTGCCAGAAGGAGTTGTATGGCAATTTAAGCGAGCACGATTGCAACGAAATTGTCGCGGCCCTGCTCGAAGCCGGAGTCGACGCGGAGAAAGCCAGCGACGACGGCGGCAAAACCTGGAGCGCCAAGGTCGACGGTAGCCAGATGGTGACGGCAATGAAAGTGCTGCGCGAGCGCGGTCTGCCGGCCCGCAAATATGACGATCTGGGTGAGCTGTTCAAGAAGGACGGTTTGGTGTCGACGCCGACCGAGGAGCGCGTGCGCTTTATCTACGGCGTATCGCAGGAATTGTCGGAGACACTTTCTAAAATAGATGGTGTGGTGGTGGCGCGCGTGCATATTGTATTGCCGAATAATGACCCGTTGGCGATGACGATAAAACCATCGTCGGCCTCGGTATTTATCAAATATCGACCCAATACGAATCTGGAAACGTTGACGCCGCAGATCAAGAACTTGGTCGTGCATAGTGTCGAAGGTCTGTCATATGACCAAGTCAGCATGATCTCGGTGCCGGCCGATCCGATTGAACTGGCCTCTGCATCACCATCGGAATCGATGTCGCGACTCTTCACAGGCTTGGCATTTTTGGCGTTTTTCATTTGCGGCTTGGTGCTGCTTGTCACAATACGAAGCCGGCAATCCAGGGCGACAGGTGATGCACCCGATAAAGGCATATTCAATGAGTTAAAGATGCTGGTGCGCAAGATGAAAGGAGCGGCGGAGGCCGACTCATGATTCCCAACCCTGATATGCATGCTCAGGCGCACGTGCTTACCGATGAGCATCGACATGGCAGCGTTGCGTCGGCATGGGTTGCGATGCTGCATCGATATCAGGCGAATCGCCTAAGCTTACTCGATTGGATGCACCCCAGTTGGTTGTCCGAAAGTACTCACTCCTGGCTGATACAGCATAGACCGCCACGTTGGGCGCGCGAAGCATTCGCCGGCACTTGGTTGGAGCGCGCGGGTTGCGCCATGCCGCCGCTATCGATGTTCCGTAATCGCTACGATGTGCTGGCTGCGCTGCCGATAACCGACGCGCTATGCGTGATGCGTTTGCGTGCTCTATTTTTTCGTCGCAGCGAACTGCGCTACTGGATCGATCGCGAAAGCCGCGCGCGGCTGGCGCAATGGCTGGGTCCGGATGTCATTTTGGTTTTGCGAGAGCTGATCGGAGCTCCTAATGCACCCGCGGTCGAGCGCCTGATGCGCCATCACGACATGCCGGCACTCGACGATCTTTCGGATGACGAACTGGCACGAGAAGGATTTTGCCTGTTTGAATACGACAGTAGGGTCAAGCCAGGCGGTCCGTTGCTGCTTTTGCAATGGGCTGTTCCCCGCAATACCTTACCCCCGATCTGGATTACACAAGGCAGTGCCGAACTAAAGCTCAATGAGAGTGCCGTGGTGCTCAATAAACTTCCCGCTTTATACCCGGAGCAGACATGGTTATCTGGTTACGACATTCACATCTCGGAACGGCCGACGAACCCGGCCAGCTTCTCGGCGTCGGACTGAACAGCGAGATTTTGCCGCGCGAAGCGGTGGCGGCGACACTGGAGCTGGATGCCGCATATCTGGCGATGCAAGAACAGCGCGATCTGTTACTGGCGCGAGCCCGGAGCGATGCTCAGACGATTGTGACCGAAGCACAAGATGCAGCAGCGCAAACGCGCGCCGCGGCGGAGCAGGAGTATGCCAGCGCCGCGAGCCGCGGCTATGAAGCGGGGCAACAGCAGGCGCTGGCCGATTGGTATCAGCGCACGGCGCAGTCGCTGGCCGAACGGCGCGCGATCCAGGAATCGCTGCGCGAGCGCATTGCGGCCCTGGTGGTCGAGGCGGTCGAGCAAATCATCGTGCACGAAAAGACCGAGGCGCTGTTTGCGCGTGCCGTGATAGCCGTGGATCGCATCGTCGACGGCGGCAGTTACCTGAAGGTGCGCGTCAGTCCGGCCGATTACGGTGCGGCGATGCGCGAATTCGGCCAGTTGGCAGCCGATTGGCGCGAGCGTGGCCGGCCGGTGCCGCTGACTGTCATTGCCGACAATGAACTCGGTGCGGGAGCATGCGTATGCGAATCGGATGTCGGCATGGTGGACGCGAGTCTTGCCGTGCAGTTGAATGCGATGCGCGCGGCGGTCGCCCGCGCTTTGCTGAGCGTAGCCGAAACTCAGGACGAGTGGGAGGCGGACGCTGCCGGCGCCTCGGCGGAATTGCAGGAAGAGGTTGTAGAAACCGTGTCATCGACCGATGGGTATGAGTTCGATGATGCGCTCCCGGATTACACCAGTTACGAGGTTGACGCACTATGATCGCGGACATCATCCCGCAGGCAGCCATCTATAACGATCCTGGCGCCGCATCGACCCCGCAGCAAACGGCGACCTATCGGAATTTGCAGCATCTGACCGATGCTATCAAAACCGAGCTGCTGAGCGAATCGCCGTTGGCCACCAAGGGTAAGGTCCTGGAAGTGGTCGGCACCTTGGTGCGCGCGGTCGGTATCGATGTGCGCGTGGGCGAACTATGCGAATTGCGCTCGCCGCGCGGACAGCTGCTGCAATTGGCCGAGGTGGTGGGCTTTGCCCGCGACGTTGCTTTGTTGTCTCCATTCGGCCGCTTGGTCGATATTTCGCGAGAAACCCAGGTCATCAATTTGCGCCGCCCCTTGGACGTTCCGGTGGGCGATGCCTTGCTGGGGCGCGTGATCGATTGCCAGGGGCAACCCCTGGATGGCCTGGGGCCGATACTGTGCAACACGCGCCGCCCGATCTTCGCCGATCCGCCGAATCCGATGACCCGGCCCTTGCTCGACACACCGCTGTACACCGGTGTGCGTGTCGTCGATGGACTGATGACCTTGGGTTTGGGGCAGCGCATGGGCATTTTTGCCCCTGCCGGGGTGGGTAAAAGTACTTTGATGGGAATGTTTGCCCGCGGGGCGCGCTGCGACTTGAATGTGATCGCCCTGATCGGCGAGCGTGGCCGCGAAGTGCGTGAATTTGTCGAGCAGATCCTGGGCCCCGAAGGGATGGCGCGCTCGGTGGTGGTATGCGCCACCTCCGACCGCTCGGCGATTGAGCGCGCCAAAGCCGCTTATGCGGCCACCGCCATTGCCGAGTATTTCCGCGACGAAGGAAAAAGCGTGCTGTTGATGATGGATTCGCTGACCCGCTTTGCGCGTGCGCAGCGCGAAATCGGGCTGGCCGCCGGCGAGCCTCCGACCCGGCGCGGCTTTCCGCCGTCGATCTTCGCGGAGCTCCCACGTCTACTGGAGCGTGCGGGTTTGTCCACGCACGGCTCGATTACGGCGTTGTATACCGTGCTGGCCGAAGACGATAGCGGCAGCGATCCGATTGCGGAAGAAGTGCTGGGTATTCTCGACGGGCACATGCATTTATCCCGTGAGATCGCAGCCAAGAACCGCTATCCGGCGATCGACGTGCTGAGTAGTCTGTCGCGCGTGATGACTCAAGTGAGCAGCCGCGACCATGTTCAGGCGGCGGCGAGTGTGCGACGTCTGATGGCCAAACACAAAGAAATCGAAACCTTGTTGCAGGTGGGCGAGTATCAGCGGGGCAGCGACCCATTAGCCGATGAGGCGATCCGGAAAATCGACCAGATCAATGCTTTCCTTGGGCAAGCCACCGATCATTTCAACGATCAAGAAAGCACGCTTGCCACCTTGTTGCAGTTATCCAAATCATGACGGACTTGGACGCAGGTCATGCTGAACCGGAGTCGGCCAGATGAAAAATCGCTGGTATATGACCTTCGACGTGATGCTGGCGCGCCGGCGTCGCATAGATCGGGCGTTACGGGAGAAACTCACGCAGCAGGGCCGTGAGCAGGTAGAACTTAAGCAGCAATTGACCGACAAGCAATTGGCTATCGATGAGGTGACCGAGCAGCTCAATGCCAACCAGGCGCGCATCGAGGCCATGTTGAGCGGCAGCGGCACCTTGTGTATCGCCGACTTGATCGGCTACCGGCAATATCGCGAAGTGATTGTGGAGCGGCGGCGTCCTCTTGAGGCCGATCTGGCGAATCTCCACCATGCTATTCAAAACCATGAGCAGCAGATGATACAAACCCGCGCGGAGATTATGAAGAACGACGGCAAGATCGCGATTTGCGAAAAGCGGCTGGCGGCGCTGCGCACCATGGTGGCTCGCGCGACGGAAAATTTGCAGGACGAAGAAGCGCAGGAAAATATGGTGGGGCGCTGGTTCGCCGCACGCTCCCAGGCAGAGGGCAATTCATGAACGAATTATTCGCGGATATCCCGCAACTCGGCCATACGCTGACCCAGTATTTCATCTTGTTGAGCTTATGCAGCTTGCGCTTGATGATTGTGATGATCATTTTCCCGCCTACGGCGGATTCAGTGCTGCAAGGTGTGGTGCGCAATGCCCTGGTTTTACTCTGGTCGACCTTTGTCGCCTTCGGTCAACAGGGCTTGGCGCCTCAGTTGCGCGGCGAGTTCTTGCTGCTCATCAGTCTCAAGGAAGCGGTGATCGGCCTGGTGATTGCGTATCTGGCGTCCTCGGCGTTTTGGGTCATCGATGCAGTGGGTGCTTATGTCGATAATTTGACCGGCTATAACAATGTGCAATTGACCAACCCCAGCAACGGCAAGGAAACCAGCCTGACCTCCACACTCATGAGTCAATGCGCGATCGTCGCCTTCTGGAGCTTGGGCGGCATGATGTTTCTACTGAATGCGATTTACACCTCCTACAACTGGTGGCCGCTTGCAAGCATGATGCCGATGCCCGGCAATGTTCTGGAAACATTTGCCATGCATCAAACGGATTCGATTATGCAAATGATCGCCAAGCTGGCGGCGCCGATGGTGATCGTTTTGCTATTCGTCGATCTAGGTATCGGCTTGGTCTCCAAGACGGCGCAAAAACTTGATCTGGCATCGCTGGCCCAGCCGGTGAAAGGCGCTTTGACTGTTTTGATGCTGGCTTTGTTGATCGGCATTTTTGTGGATCAAGTGCATGAGCAAGTGTCCTTGATGGGGCTATCCGCTCAATTACATGCCCTGGGGGGCGGCAAATAGCCGGATGGCGAGACGGCGCGGCGCGCTTCGTGTTGCTTGACCAGGCTTCGGCCGCGGCGCGCGGCGCGGCCGAAGCCTCGCTATATTCGAAGTAGCGAATCGCATCACCAACCAGGAGCGCATATGCAGATCGATAAAGGCAGGGCAATGATTACCGGTGCATCATCGGGCATCGGATCAATTTACGCGGACCGTTTGGCACGCCGAGGCTATGATTTGATTTTGGTCGCGCGCGACGCGGCCCGGCTGACGGCGCTGGCCGAGCGGCTGACTGAGGAGACCGGCCGCGAGATTGAGGTGATGTGCGCCGACCTGACCTGCCGCGATGACTTGAGCGGTGTCGAAGCGCGCTTACGTTCGGATAAGCGCATCAGTCTGTTATTGAACAATGCCGGCAGCGGCTCGCTTCGGTCTTTACTCAGTTCGGACCCGGACCAATTGGAAGCCATGATCCAGTTGAACGTGACGGCGCTGACACGCCTTACACATGCCGTAGCACCGGGTCTGGTTGAGCGCGGCGACGGCGTGATTATCAATCTCGCTTCCAGCGTCGCGATCTATCCCATGTTGTTGAACGGAACATATTGCGGCACCAAAGCATTTGTACTGAGTTTTACTCAAGCGCTACATCAAGAACTAAACGGCAAAGGGGTTCAGGTGCAAGCCGTGTTACCGGGTGCCACCGATACGCCGTTCTGGTCAGGCGCCGAATTCGACATTTCACTGTTCCCAA
>Ga0302233_10001505_pt1 | contig 16083 bp, 6 predicted proteins | sample II_Palsa_N3_1_FD_193516 | JGI IMG/M metagenome (GOLD analysis project Ga0302233, IMG submission 193516) | Peat permafrost microbial communities from Stordalen Mire near Abisko, Sweden - II_Palsa_N3_1 | ecosystem: Environmental > Terrestrial > Soil > Palsa > Peat permafrost | place: Sweden... | reverse complement strand
CTCACGTTCTCGCTGACTCAACTCCGGGCGCAAGGACCGAAAAGAGAGAGCCTGTGTGATGGGTGGCGGCAGAAATTTGTTTCCGCTATGAACCCTTCGTATCGCTCTTACGAGGACATCATGAGACATACCCTTAATGAGATAGCCCATAGCTCCCGCCTGCAGCGCCTGGTGGATATCTTCATCTCCTTCATAGGTTGTCACGACTATGATCTTTGCCAAAGGTTTCTTACCCCGAATGCTCCGGATAGCCTCGATGCCATGGCCATCGGGAAGACGTAGGTCCATCAGCGTAATATCGGGATGGTGATCGCCGAACAGCCTTACCGCATCGCTTACCCCGCCAGCTTGCGCGCACACCTGCATCCCAGGTTGCATCTGAAGGATTGCGGCGATCCCGCTGCGCGTGATTGGATGATCGTCCACTATGAGAACGCGTATAACTGCTTCATCCTTCATCTCAATCGCTCTCTATCATCGAGGACGTGCCTCAGCTTTGGCGGTCGCTTGCCGCAACTTCATGACGACCCGAGTACCGCTTCCGGATTCGCTATCTATCACAAGAGTTCCCCCGATACGATGCATGCGCTCACGCATGCCTACTAAGCCATAGTGTCCGTCAGTCTCGCTAGAAGCCGTCTTTTGGACAAAACCGCTTCCATCGTCGATAACGCTTAACGTGAGGTCTTTGCCGTCGAGGGATGCGGAGAGTCGGATGGAGTTTGGATTTGCATGCGATCCCGCGTTTGATATGGCTTCCCGGGCTACCATGAGCAGTTCGTGGCCCGTCGACCCAGAGATCCCGCTGATCGGATCAAGCCGTTCGCATACGACGGGGATTCCGAAGGCGTTCGTTGCCTGTTCGGCGAGTGCGGCCAGTGAGCGGGGGAGATTGATCTCCTCTTGTTCGTTGCGACGAAGGTCCCAGAGAGCCTGGCGCGCCTCGCTAATTGTCGCCTGGAGTTGTGCCCGAGCTACATCGAGAAGATCATCGTCCTCAAACACATCTTCTCGTTGTGTTGCAATTGCTTCGAGAAGCAACGACACGCCTTGGCAGCCCTGGAGTACGGTGTCGTGCATCTCCCTCGCGAGTCTACTTCTTTCTCCTAGTACCACCGCGAAGCGGTTTCTGACTGTTCTGAGCCGTAAAGCATAGGCAAGCAACCCACACCCGAGCAAAAACAATATGAACACTAGACGGCACCACCAAGTCTGGTAAAGGAAAGACTTCTTTGTAAAATCAAGCGATGCCTCTGTAAAAAAATCCGGATGGCTGACATTGAACGAGCGCACCCGAAAGCGATAGGTGCCGGCGGGAAGATTGGTATACGTGGCTGTGTGGCTTGAGCCCGCCGATACCCAGCCATTGTCGAAGCCCTCAAGCTCATAGGCGAACCGAATGCCAACTTGTGGTCCCAGAAAAAGTGGAGCATACGAAAAAGCAAGACGTTTGCTTCCGGCCGGTAGGTGAAGACGTCCGGTTAACGATAGACTCATGCCGTCCAGCGCCAAGCCGGTAATCCTGACGACAGGGTTACCCTCGATGCTGGTTCCGCTGGCGATAACGTGCAGGGCACCGTGATCGCTTGCAAACCATACCGTATCGTCGGGAGCAAGATAGCCCGTAGAGATTCGACCTCCAGAGAGTTGCACTCCGTTCGCCTCATAAGGCATGCGATAAAGAGTGACACTTAAGGGGCGGTCCCGATGGAGAGGATCGCCGTCCATCTCCTCCTCAGGAGCAGACGAGATCATCTCCGCACTCGATATCCAAAATCGGCCCGTCCTGTCTTGCAGCATTTGGTAGACGATATTGCTCGCCAGGCCTTGGGCGGCTGAATAATGTTCAATGGTGTTGTCGCGATATCGGAAGATGCCATGATCTCTCGTGCCAAACCACATAGTCCCGCGCCGGTCCTGCAGTATGGTCCATACTTTTTCCCTGCGAAGGGTTGACGTGGCGACATCCTGGACGAATGCCCCAGCGTGCCAACGGCTCAACCCAAGGTCGGTCCCAACCCAGATGTTATGGTCGCGGTCCTCGAAGAGACTTCTGACACTGAAGTGAGCCAGGCCGTCTGCGAGGCCATAGCGTGTAACTCCCTTCGCGGAGATATGATTAAGCCCAACGTCGGTCGCGATCCATATTTCGCCATGTCCGCTCTCGAGAATGCCGCGGATGAAGTTGCTAGTAATGGGTTGCGGGGAATTCTTGGAATATTGCGTCAGTCTTCCGTGATCCAAATGATAGGCACCACGCCCCCCTGTTCCTATCCACGTCGAACCGTCCTTTGCGCGATAAATAGTGCGGATTGGGGTGTCTCCCAGACCGGGAAAGTTCAAAGGGACTGGAACGCTGCCAGATACTCGAAAGGCTTCCTGAACGACCATCCAAATGTCACCGTTGGAAGCTCCGTCTATAGTGCCGTACTCAGTTCCAGAGCCGGGCAGAGGAATCAGGCTTACCTGGGTTCTTTCCAGTCGTACCAATCCGTTCTGTGTCCCAATCCAGATCCGATGATCTGTGTCCTCGAAGATGTTAAGAACAGTGGCGATTGGAAGCACCCCCGCGTTACCGATGCGTTTCAGCGTTCCGTCGCGATAGGCCCACAAGCCGTTGCCAACTGTGCCAATCCAGATTGTGCCATCACTTGTTTGGCGTAGAATTTGCACGGTGCAGGAGAGTTCCGGGACGCGATTGAACTTGCCATGCGATTGATGTAACAGGCCGCTGGCAGTGCCAACCCACAGCGTCCCATCCGATGCATCGAGGATGCTCACGACTTTGTTCTGGCTGTAAACGCCTGGGAGGGGAATCTCCCGGTCCTGTCCGCCGCCCAGAGAGATGAGATGGGAACCGCCTGCCACAATATGATGCTCGTTGTCTTCGGTAATGGCGTGAACATCTAGGGCGCCATGTGCTCCTGGTTGATCGACTCGCACCAGATGCTCTCCCTCTTTCAGGAAGAGACCATTGTCCGTTCCGACCCACAAACGGCCACGCGAGTCCTCGAAAAGGCTACGCACGAAGGCGTCCGTCAAACCATCGGGTGCGGCATAGGTTCTGACATCTCCCGAGGGAGCGAAGTGAAGCAAGCCGCCACCCTCGGTTCCGGCCCAGATGGTTCCGTCGCGAGAGAGCAGCAGACAGAAGAAGCTATTGACACTCAATGTTGGAGTTGTTCCATCGTTGACCGGGCTGAATCGGGCGCCATCGAACCGGGTAAGGCCACCAGTGGTCCCAACCCAGAGATAACCTTCGCGATCCTGCAAGAGGGCCTGAACGATATTCTCCGGAAGGCCATCCTGAGAGCGCCAGATCGTACTTGTGAAGTGTGTCGTCTGCGCGGAACTTACTAGAGGCGAAGCAAAGACAACCAACATTGTGGCCACAAGCCGGGACGTGCGGTGAAATGACCGGACGCGGTCCCGAACACAGGTTGCATCCTCTTTGATGGTCCGGAACGCGCGATAGAGAATCATCTTGAGACCTTCAGGTTCGCTGGCAACAAGGAGGATGCGTTGTCGCCGGGTTTTATTGGTGCGATTGTCGCAGTCGCAGCCGATCTACCGATTGTTAGAGGCGGTCGTTGACACTGTCTCCGGAGGCACAGGATACGCCGGTGGAGCGCCGGGAAATGAAACTACAATATGCTCGAAGATGACGGCGGGGTCAATATAGATCAATCGCAAAGTATGATGTCCAGTATGAAGTGGTCCAAGCGGAATCTTCGTGGTGGCAAAGTTTCGCAGAACATTCACTGACCAGTTTGGCGGTGTATTGTCCGGCCATCTTCCAGCATCGCTGGCATCAATTATGAGGGGCGATTGGCCGTCGAGCGCGACCGCGTACCGCATTCTGTGCTGCGAATCCACAGGAAACGTCGGCAGCAAGGCTAGCGTGAGTGTCGCAACTCCGCTACTCGTAGTATTGAAGTCATAGTCGAGCGATGGTGCGGTAGCGATCGGAAGCGCTACGGATTCTGCATCTGTCCGGTGACCCGGCGCTCCATAACCAACGGATGCTCCTGAAATACCCAGATCCGGGAATAGTTGCCACGAAGCATTCTTGCCGTCCTGCTTTCGTGTGAAGTGGGCCGCATTGATGGAGACAGTGGCGTGCTGCTCGATGAAACCGGAGGTGGCAGAGCGGTGGGTGGTGTCCTTGCCCTCTCCAGCGCCCCATGTTTGCTGCAGTGGCGTGCTGGCATCGGCATCGGTTGCGACGCGTGGCATCTCGAAGACATGGCGTTCGCGCGGAGCGGGAGACATGATGCCGTCCCACTTGCCGTCTTCGAGCGAGTTGTAGCGGCTGGTCAGGGCCTGGATGGTGTCGTAGGCGGCTTTGGCGTGAGCGGCGTCGACAGGGATGGAGGCGAAGTTGTGCTGGTGGGCATCGAGATAGCTGAGATCGATGGAGAGGAACTTGTTATTCATCGCGGCCGAGCATTCGACGGGATAGCCGACGAGTTCGAAGAAGGCCGAGGCATATTGCGGAGGAAGAGTTTTGGCGACGGCTTGTTCGTTGGCCTGGAGGTGCGACCATGCAGCCGCACGAGCATGGTTCTGATCGGGCTCACCATTAGAGGGCCACGCGAGTAGGTTGAAGGCGGTCCGGTTGACGTCGTCGTTGTAGCCGTTGAAGCCCATGAACTCGGGCCTGCGGATGAAGTTGAGCGCGTAGTAGCGGCTGAGGATGTTGGTGACCGTGGCCGCGGCTGCGGCGGAGAACTGTTCTGCGCTCCAACGGGCGAGGAACTCGCGTTGCGTCATCTGCGCTATCGCGGGCTCGTCCGCGGCGAGTTGCATGAAGTAGTCGATATCGATCTCTGCGGGCTTCAGGTCACCGACGTTGAGGATCCAATATCGTCGCACGTTGTGGTCGTAAGCCTTGGTCATCTCTTCGCGGATGAGCGCAGGCGGCGTGGTGCAGAGCCATAGGTAGTCGTGCGGCGCGCCCCAGTAGGAGACGTGGTAGTAGACACCGGACCCGCCGGGGCGGGCTTGTTCCTGCGCGTCGGGCAACTGGCGGATATAGCCGTAGTTGTCATCGGTCCAGCCCAGCGTGACATCGGGTGGAACTTTCATGCCGACGCGGTAGAGGTCGAGGGACTCTTTGTACAGCCAGATGATCTGCGGGATCTTTGGAACGTCAGGATTTACGCGCGCAGCCAACAGCCTGCGTTCTTCCGTCATCGCGTCTTCGACCAGCTTCGCCTTCACCTCGGGCGAGCCGGCGGCTTCTAGGCCGGAGTCATGCACGCCGCGCAGGCCGACGGTATAGAAGTTCTCATACTTTCCGTTTTCCGCGAGCCGCATATCCCAGTATGCATTCATCGCTTGTCGGTTTACTTGGTAGTTCCACGGCCCGTCAATCTTCTCGTCCCACTCGCCAACGTTATTGCGCAGCAGCGCCTCGGAGTGTGACGACCCCATCACGATACCCCACTTGTCGGCGAGACGCGCGTTCTCTGGGACGGTGTTGAAGGGCAACGAGCCGGGATGCATGGCCGGCCACAGCGAGTTGGCGTGCAGACGCAGCAGCAACTCGAAGATGCGTTCGTAGGTGTGAGGGCCGATGTTGCCTTTGCCGCTGTCGACGGTCGGATCCATCTTCTTCGCGGCCCACGGGCGCAGGCCCCAGTCTTCATCGTTGAGGAAGATACCGCGGTATTCGACCGAGGGCTCTTGTTGCAGGTGTTCCACCGCTGAGACAAACACCGAGCGATGGCGCTCGACGGGAACGTCAGCCCACCAGGCCCACGGCGACACTCCTATTTGCCGCGAGAGAGTGAACAAGGCATAGGCGACCCCACGGCGGTCGCTGCCTGCGATGACTAGCGCACTATGAACACCGCGGATGGGATTCTGCACCACCGATGTGATCGCGCTCTCCCATTTGCCTTCAATGAGATCTGTATGGAGTTTTCCATCCGTGTGCATTCGATCAATCTCGGTCGACTGACCAACTACTCCGGCAATGACCAGTCTACTCGGCGGCGTGGCTGGTATCGATGTAAGAACTTGCGTGTGGATGCCGGAGACCGCCTCGAGGTCATGCGCAAAAGCATGTGCTACGACCAGCACTGTGGCCGGGCTTCCAGGAGGCACATAAATGGGGACGACGTGTCCACGATCTACAAGCGCAAACTGATTTGCGCCATCTCCGCGCACAAACGAAATAAGTTGAGTCGTATGGCGGGTTGAATTCGTATTTGCATTTTGAGCGGTTGCGGTGTGCGCTGTGCAAATCGTAGCCAGCACAAAACTACATCGAGCAAAGTATAGGCGATTAGAAATACACCGAAGCAGAAGTTTGATGAGGTACGAATCGATGCTCCTGAGTAACTGTGTCCAAATGTAATTCACGATCGCCGGCGCTCCCAACCTTAGCTAATGAGCGTAGCAGTAAAGCCATAACCACAGTGACGCCGATTGCCAATTATTTATTTGCAGTGGCCATACTTTAGTCGGTTGACCCTCTACCTATCGCAAGCCTAGTCTTCGCTCCGTGCACACATTGACATCTGAAGCGGCCTATACCTTCCGTGATGCAACATGCATGCGGACCGCATCAGCGGGGAGATATCGATTGAATCGCACGTGGTGGTTATATGTCGCTCTGGTCTTCGCTTCTATTGTCCCGGTGGCGCGGGCCCAGGACGAAGGCATTCCCCGACTCATACATGAATCGGAACACACTCAACTGCTGGTGGACGGAAGTCCCTTCATCATTCTGGGAGGACAGGCCGGGAATTCAAGCGCTTCGAACCTGCGGGATATCGAAGTCGTTTATCACGCGCTTGATGCGGTTCATGCAAACACCGCGGAGATTCCTCTTTCGTGGAACCTATTGGAGCGCGATCCAGGACGGGTTGACTTTCAGCTCGTGGACGGCGCTATTGAAGGTGCTCGCCGCCACCACCTGAAGCTGGTGTTTCTTTGGTTTGGCACGACCAAAAACGCGACGTTCTCCTATGTGCCCGACTGGATCAAAGTAGACCGCGCCACGTATTTCCGGGCGCGAGATGCCCGGGGCCAGGAGATGGACGCGATCTCGCCATTCTGTGAGGCAGCGCTCAAGCTGGACCAACGGGCATTCGCTATGGTCATGCACCACATCCGCGAATTCGACCAGCACGATCATACGGTCATCCTGATGCAGGTTGAGAATGAGACTGGCCTGATCCATACCGACCGTGACTACTCGGCAGCTGCGGCATTGGCTTTTCAGGCGCCTGTACCCTTTGAGCTTTCGAGTTATTTGGAGGAGCATCGCGAAGCTTTGACGCCCGCACTACAGGGCGCGTGGAAGCAGTCAGGTTATCGGAAGAGCGGCACATGGAGCGAGATGTTTGGAGACCTGGCACCCGAGGTATTCAGCGCCTGGTCTGTTTCACGTTATGTGGATAGAGTGGCGGAGGCAGGTAAAGCGGAGTATGCGATTCCGTATTACGTCAATGTGGCCTTGATGAATACGGGATCGGCTCGGGCCGGAGACTGGCCCAGCGGGGGGCCGACCTATCACGTCATCGACATCTGGAAGGCCGTCGCGAAACACATCGACATCCTTGCCCCGGATATATACCGCGTCGACTTTCCACAGATGGCAGCCATCTACAACAGGCCGGACAATGTTCTATTCGTTCCAGAGACCGGATTTGCTCCGTACTATGCACCGTATGTTTTCACCACGCTTGCAGAGAACGGTATCGGCTTCTCGCCGTTCGGTATCGATCAGGGATTCAAGGACGGAGCCCTCACTGGTCCGGCTGCAGCGTTGGAGGAGAATTACCGTGTACTGAGACCTCTCTTACCTATCATCGCGCGCAACCGCTATCGCGGCTCTGTCTTCCCAATCGTTCTCGATATGTACCGGCATAACGCGTTGGCGATCCCTCTGGGCGACTCGCTGACTGCAGTTGTGCATTTCGATGAAACATTCGTCGCGGACACGGGGGTTCATCGTGCCGGCGGAATCATCATCAAAATCGCCCCGGACAGATTCATCATTGCCGGAGAAGGTTTCCATATTGAATTCGCTGAATTGAAAGGAGTGCCCCGCAATTCCGAGTATCTCACCGTCGAAGAGGGCACCTTCGACGGTGACCATTGGTTCACGAAACGGGTTTTCAACGGAGACGAGGAGAACACCGTCTTACCGTTGCACCAGTCGCGCATCCTTCAAGTGCGACTCAATCGATCGTTTAGATAACCTTCTCGACGGTTGCCATCAGAACATGCAGCAGCAGGCAGGCCAGAAAGATCAGTAAGCACTTGGGAGAAATAATATGCACGTTACGAATAATACCCCCCCCATGATTTACCGCGTCATCAACTCATTGCTGGGAATGGCGTTGATCTTCGCTGCAATGCTCTGCTGCTCGCATGCCCTGTTCGCTCAGGTCTTGCAAGGGTCGCTGATCGGCATTGTTACAGACTCATCCGACGCCGTTATTCCGAATGCGGCAGTGACTGTGGTGAGTCCCGCTACGGGCTTTACACGTGCAGCGAAGACGAACGAGGCCGGCACTTATTCCTTCAACGACCTGCTGCCGGAAACCTATGATATAAAGATCGCCGCACCAGGATTTGCAACTTCCGAAATAAATGGCACGCTCATTCTGGCGAACGAAACTGCACGCGTGAATGCTGTGTTGAATGCAGCAGGAACGTCGCAAACGATTACCGTCACCGACGCGCCGCCCGAGCTGCAAACAGATAGCGCGGTTACGAACTATAACATCACGGAAACGCAGCTAGCGCAATTGCCGACAACAAGTACGACCGGCCGCAACTACCAAAGCCTCTACCGTCTAGTCCCAGGTGCCACACCGCCGGCCGAGCAGAATTCCTCAGCGTCGAACCCGCAACGGTCGCAGGCCATCAACCAGAACGGTGTGAGCAACAGCGCGAATGGAACCCGCGTAGATGGCGCAATCGATCAGCAACCGTATTTGCCAGTCAACGTAGCGTACGTTCCTCCTCAGGATGCGATTGAGACGGTGAATATTGCGACCACTGCTTTCAATGCTGAACAGGGTATCGCAGGTGGCGCCGCCGTCAACGTGATTATGAAGAGCGGGACCAACCAGTTCCACGGCAGCGTGTTCGAGTACAACTCGATCGCGCAGTATGACGCGCGCGGGTTCTTTAACACTCCCGCGCTATTGCCGAGGCTGCCAAAGAACATTCTCAATCAATACGGCGGCTCGATTGGCGGCCCGATCATCAAGAATAAGCTCTTCTTCTTCGCGGACTGGGAGAGTACGCACACATCTAAAGCTATATCGGGCACCACGTCCGTTCCAACAGCAGCGCTTCGCACAGGGAACTTTTCGCAGGTTTCGACCGTGATTTACAATCCGGCCACAGGTAATGCCTCTGGGAACGGCAAGACTGCCTTCGCGGGCAATCAAGTGCCTGTTTCAAGTGCGGCGGCGACTCTTCTTCAAAATCTTCCGTTGCCGAACATCGGCGGCGTAAGGGCGGAGCAGAATAACTACTTTGGTTCAGTTGACGAGACGCTCCGCCGCGATAACGTCGACATGAAGATGGTCTACGACTACTCCCAGAATACGACTTTTTATGGACACTACAGCGCAGCACCTAACCTGATAGTGGACCCTCAGGAGTTCGGGACCAACCCAGGCGGAGGGACTTGGGACGGAGGGCAGCCGGGTCTTGCTCCAGGTCTGATCCAGATGGCCGTGATAAATGGAACCCATGCCATCACACCACACTTGTTACTCGACGGAAACGTTGGCTTCACTCGCCTTCGCGTCGGAGCACAATCTTCCGACCTTGCGCTCGGCGACTACGGCACTCAGGTTCTGGGGATTCCGGGAACAAACTATAACGGCCAATTTCTGTACGGTGGGATCCCAGCTATGAATATCACCAACTTCGCGGGACTAGGCAACACCACCGCGTCCAATCCATTCCTGTTCCGGGACAACCAATACTCGGGCAATGTGAATCTGAGTTACACCCGCGGCCAACATGCGATGCGCTACGGCGCGGAATATATTCATGCCGCAATCAACCACTTCCAGCCGCAGCAGGGAAATCCGCGCGGTGCATTCAACTTCACCGGCGGAGCGACGACACAACCCGGTGTAAGTCCTAGCATTTACAACGACTTCGCCGATTTTCTCCTCGGCGATGCCAACAGCGTCAGTAAGGGCGTGCAATCGACCAACCCAATTGCTGTCCGCTGGTCTTCCTTTGCGTTCTACGCGCAAGACACGTGGCAAGTTACGCAGAAACTCACGCTCAACTATGGAGTGCGCTATGAGTACTTCACCCTCCCGGTGCATGCCCAAGCTGGCCCCTATCAGTATGTGCCTTCAGATCTCACCCCTATTACCGATTCCTTCGGCACACACACTGTTGGGACCGTCTTGATCGGCGGCAAGGGCAATACCCCGGAGTTGGCGGGTATCAACAATGGTCACGGCATGTTCGTACCCCGCCTTGGCATCAACTACCGTATCGATGAGAAAACGGTGATACGGAGCGGGTTTGGTCTCTCTGCGGATCCTCAGAACCTCATCAATGCACGAAATACGTACCCAGCGCAGATAGCTCTGACCCAGAACGCAGTGAACAGCTATACGGTGGCTTCAAATTTCCACACCGGTATTCCCGCGATCGCAATTCCGAATATCAACTCGGGTGCGGTGCCATTGCCCGAAAACTTTAGTACCTATCTATTCCCTCAAACACTCAAGAGGGGATATATCGAAAGCTGGAACCTGACTGTCGAACGGTCCTTGCCGGCATCGCTAGTAGCTGATGTAGCCTATGTCGGGACGGAGGCATACAGGCAGCAATCCGCCCTCGATATCAATGCCGCGCCCATAGGCGGTGGTAACGCTGGACGCATTCTCAATACGCTCTACGGCCCAAACACAAACAACTCAGAAACATATGAAATGGACCCGTTCCGCGGCTCGAAGTACAACGGACTCCAGGCCCAGCTGGCCGAGCGAAGCCACAGCGGGAGTCGCGTTTCGAGCGGCCTCATATACACCTACTCGAAGTCTCAGGACTTCTACGATAACGGGCAGGGAACCACCCTAACATTTGCGTATCCTGCATACTGGAACTACAACTATGGCCTGGCTGGCTACGACCGCAAGCATAACTTCGAGTGGTGGAGCATTGCACCGTCGCCTTTCGGCAAGCATGGGAGCTACCTGCGCACTGGTATCGCGGGCGCCCTGCTCGGCGGATGGCAGTTGCAAAACATACTTAGCTGGTACAGCGGCACACCATTCACGGTTGGCGCAAGCGCCACCCCAATCAACGCCCCGGGAAATTCACAGGTGGCGGACAAAATCAACGCCCATACCAAAATCCTTGGGGCTCACAATTACACCAGTTCGGGCATCGTTTACTTTGACATTACCAATTATGCTGTCCCGCCCGCAACCCGATTAGGCAATTCGGGTCGCGACTCGCTGCGCGGTCCCGGGACCTTCGAACTGGATTCGGGCTTGAAGCGCGCTTTCCGTATCCGCGAGCGTTACGGACTGGAATTGCAAATGGAAGCATTCAATGTGACGAATACGCCGCAATTTTCGACTCCGAATGCCACCGTCGGGTCTGGGAGTTCGTTTGGCACCATTACGTCGACTGCAGGCAATAACCGGGTAGTGCGCCTCAGCGGACGAGTGACGTTCTAATAAGAAGGAACCGGATGTCTGCCGATTGGGCGGACTCAATCATAACGACCACCTCTGCCCAAGCGGGACACCGGGCAGCAGCGGCGAGCGAGAGTTCTTCTTCGAAGCGAAGTTGATCTTCTAGGTGAAGGTTCCGGTCGACCCCTTACATGAAGGGAACTAGTTTGATGAATGCAAGACAGCTTTGCCTGCTCATGTCCGTCTTTGTTGCCTCGGCCTATACCTCTTTGCTCGCCGTACAGAGTCAGAGCGGGATGGCGCCATTCACGATGGACCACCGACGCGGAGCGCTCAGCAATTCGCCGGTTGATGTCTCTTTTCTGCTCGACGCTCCGGCCGGCAAACATGGTTTCGTCAAGGTTCAGGACGGCCACCTTGCAACCGATGACGGTCATAGGATCCGGTTCTGGGGAGTCAACATTACAGACTGGAGCAGAGGCTCGCGGCAGATACCGTCAAAGGACGATGCTGCCTTCCTCGCTTCGATGCTCGCCCGCTTCGGCGTCAACAGCGTGCGGTTTCAGTTTCTCGACTTCGAGGCTCCGCGGGGCCTCATAAAGCCGGGCGGCGACGACACCCGATCTCTCGACGCAGACCAATTGGACCGCGAAGATTACTTTATCGCCGAACTCGAGAAGCGCGGCATCTATATAGACTTCAATCTATTGGTTGGACGGCCCTTCAGCGAGGGCGATGGCGTGAAAGACTCCAACACGCTGCGCCAGGGGGCGAAGGGTACCTCATTCTTCGATGCGGGCCTGATCGAATTGCAAAAAGAGTACGCGCAGCAATTGCTAGGTCATCTGAACCCGTACACCAAGCTGAAATACACCGACGATCCAGCGATTGCGATCGTGGAAATCAATAACGAGAATTCAATCGACGTAGGCTACGTTGCGCCATCGCCGTTCTACACGCAGGAACTCATAACGATCTATAACAGTTGGCTCGCAAAGCACCGCACCTTAGAGCAAATCGTGAAGCTTCGGGCAATATGCGGAGTCGCACCAGATGCCCCTGTGTCGCTACTGGGCTCGCGCGGTCTGGCCGCGAAGGCGCCGACCGAGCGCTTCTACGCTGAGGCGGAGTTCTACGACGATCTACAGCGGAACTATTTTGCCGATCTGGAGAACTACCTTAAGCAGACGCTCGGATCGAAGTCGCTGGTCATTGCCACGGCAGACTTCAACCATTCCACCACAGGTTATCCGCTCCTTCTCGCGATGAATCAGACGGACATCATCGACGGCCACACCTATTGGCAGCATCCAGAAACCTACCTCATCAACAGATCGCCCATGGTGAATGACCCATTCAATTCCACCGTGGTAGAGCTTTCTCATTCCGCAATCGCGGGTAAGCCCCATACCGTCAGCGAGGTCAATAACGCATTTCCAAATCGTTATGACGGCGAAGGCATACCGATTCTTGCCGCCTATGGAGGCATGCAGGATTGGGATGGTATCTTCTGGTATACATTTGAGCCAAAGGCCGATCCAGCCTGGAGGCCTTATGTCGGCGACGCCTTCGATGTCTCACTCGATCCAGTCAAAATGCCGGAACTTGCCGCGGGCGCGCTGCTGTTTTTACGCGGCGACGTGGAAAAGGCCCGCACTACGAGCGAGCGCTCCTACTCACAGCAGCAGGTTTTCGATAGCATGCTTCTCCCTCCGGCGGATCGGCTTTACTTTACGCCTGGGTACCCGTTATACGTGCCGCTCCAGCATGAGGTGCGCATCTCCTCGCTGACCGGCCCGCCAACACAACCGTTCGACGCGAGTGCAACGCCCAATCCAATTGTGTCCGATACGCGTCAGTTGGTCTGGTACACATCTCCGATGCAGACTGGACTGGTGACGGTCGACACGCCTCGTAGCCAGGCGCTCATCGGATTCGTAAAGGCGCAGGGGAAGTCCGTTAGCAGACGTAAACAATAATTTCTGTAGCATTCTGCTCAGTTCGCTGGAAGCGAAGCCAATTTCGACTGGCTCAAAATTGCTTCTGGTCGCCGGACCCGTTGAAAACACGAGTGAGCTGTGGAATTCGGCGGGCACAGACGTCACAAATTGGGGCGGAGCTCCCACCCTGGTGGAACCGATCAAAGGTACGATCACCTTGCGTGGGATACAAGGAGCACATGGAGTCAGCGTCCAGGCAATCGACGGAGCCGGCCAGCCGCTGGGCGTACCGATTCGTGCAACTGTAAGTGGGAGCAACTGGATGATCGAGATCGGAAGCACCACAACAACGTGGTATCAGATCATGGTAGTCCACTGAAATCATGTGTAAAAGCGATAAGAACATCCATAGGTACAGAGCCCTTCACCAGCGTGGGAGCGTCAGGATGGATCGAAAGCAGTTGCAGTTCGCGGGCTCACCTTTGTTCTGGCGGGCTTTGTTCCGAAGACGGCTGTGCCGCAGCCAAAGCCCAACCCGGCAAGTTTCTTCTCGGAGGCGATATCTCCGCGCTGGACGCACCCGGCCGAACACTATTGCCGAGAGTCGGTCGATCGGGGAAAAAATACAGTATCCGTCTTTCGGCGGATACGAGAGCTATCGTTCAAGGTGTTCAATCTTACTGTGACTAAAGACCCACAATTGCGCCCACCTGCTCTGGGATTATTGGTGACGATGGCTTGCTGCGTCGGTCTATCCTATTACGTCAGCTCCGGCAATATTTCTCATGTACTCGCGGCCTCCTACCATATTAGTACGACATCGAGTGTCGGACAGATGGCCGAGGGAGTGCCGAGCGGCGACTTCCAGAGCAGTGTTGCAACTCTCTTCAAGGGAAGCTGCATTCAGTGCCACAATGCGACCACGCTGAGCGGTGATCTCGACCTGCAGCGGTTGCTGGCGGCTTCCGACAAGGAAGCGGTGGGCAAATGTGATCTTCTTAACACGGTTGCCTTAAAGATTCAATCGGGTGTTATGCCGCCGCGGAAGATGCCAAGGCCGCCTCAAGAACAGTTAACCTCGGCTGCCCGCTGGATTCATGGCGCCTGTGCCGATCAGTCGGGAAATGGCGCGAATAGTGACGCGAAGATTTCGGGTGCTGGAGATCAGCCAGTCAGTGTCGTCCCTCTACCTCCTGTGTCCGGTATCGCTGCGGTATCGGGTGACGTCTTTGAAGAGGTGGTTAAGCCAGTTATTCAGAACAGCTGCGGCAAATGCCACAATCCGGTTGCCATGAAAGGAGAGCTTGACCTGAAGCGCTTTCTGACGATGACAAGCGACCAGGCGTTGAAAGAACGGGATCTCTGGGAAACGATCGCACGTAGAGTCGAAGCGCGGCAGATGCCTCCCGAAGGTGAACGGGAACTCGATCCACACGATGTTGCGAGCATCAGCCTCTGGACAAAGACAGAGCTTGCGCGATTGGATGAGGGATCGGGTCGGGATCCAGGACATATTACTACCCGCCGTCTGAATCGCGATGAATATAACAACACGGTGCACGACCTCCTCGGCGTGAATATTAATGCTTCTGCGGATTTTCCACCTGATCCGTATGCCTATGGTTTCGACGACATCGGCGAGGCCCTGTCGCTCTCCCCAGCTTTGACGGAGATGTATATGAAGACGGCGCAGAGGATCGCGCGGACTGCAATACCGACCGGTCCGGAGCTATCTGCGGTCGTAATGAAGTACGACGCGGCGACAATCGGACAGCGCAACCGAATGCACATTGAGATCGTGCATAACATTCCGGTAGATGCGGAGTACAACGTACGGGCCGGTTGGGATCAGGCCGTGCCGAGAGGCACGGTAATGACCGGTCGTCTCTTGGTCGATGGGCGTGAGGTCGTGAATGAGACCTTCAGTTTCGTCTACACCATGGAACGTGCAATTGCTGTGCTCAAGTTCCCGCTGAGCCAAGGACCGCACAAGATCGAAATGGTGATGGAGGTTGCGCCAAATTCACAGCAGCCCAAGCCGTTCCGAGGGACGCTCCCGTATCCCACATGGATGGAAGTAGCCGGACCTTACGATCAGGTTCCCTATGAGCGCACAGCAAGCTTCCAAAGGATCTTCTTCAAGGGACCTCCGCGGGACGGATCGCGAACGACTTATGCGCGTGAGATTCTGGAGAGGCTCGCATATCACGCTTACCGGAGACCGCCAACGACATTGGAGATCAACCGTTTGACAAGTCTCACAAATATCGTCAGGCAAAACGGCGGAAATTTCTACAAGCAGATCCAGATTGCTCTCGAGGGCATACTGATGTCGCCTGATTTCCTCTTCCGAATCGAGAAAGAACCTGCTCAAAATAGGACTTATCGCGTAAACGACTATGAACTCGCGTCGCGGCTGTCCTACTTTTTATGGAGCAGCATGCCGGATGATGAATTGCTTTCGGTCGCAGCGAAGAAGGAGCTGAGCAATCCTG
>Ga0302233_10001499_pt1 | contig 16104 bp, 26 predicted proteins | sample II_Palsa_N3_1_FD_193516 | JGI IMG/M metagenome (GOLD analysis project Ga0302233, IMG submission 193516) | Peat permafrost microbial communities from Stordalen Mire near Abisko, Sweden - II_Palsa_N3_1 | ecosystem: Environmental > Terrestrial > Soil > Palsa > Peat permafrost | place: Sweden... | reverse complement strand
AGTGTATGTTTTTTTTTAACTAGTATTCAACATTTTTGTCCCCCTAATCCCACCACTTTGTTTTGATTAGCTCCCACCCATCTTTCGGAGAACCTCCAACAGCGTTTCTGGATGTGCAAGTTCCACGGTGGACGCAAGGAGCGTCTCACTTCGGTCGAGCTCAACGCCGCTTTGGTACTTTGAGAATTTTTTTATTCTTCCACAGTTTAACTCGTACTTTGCAAACCAGGCCGAAAAGTCGCTTGTTCTTGACGTCCACACGTACGATGGTGCTCGCACCGTCGTCGGTGTGTCATCGTCTACCACCGCCTTTGACCTGATGCAAGTCGTCCTTCAGCACAAGCAGACCAACGTTGTGGCGGGCTACAGCCTGGTCGCTTCCTGCGAGGGCAACGGTACGGATATGCAAGGCGGGCGGGAATTAAAAATGGTCTTGCAGAAATCACCCTCCGCGGCAACGAGCTCGTTTGGGACGTCCTGTCCAAGCTGGAGGTCCACCTGGCAGCAATGCAAGGCGACGCGGAGCAGATCGAGCAGGTGGGCGGCAACGAGATTGACGAGGAGATTGTTACCACCTCCAACTCCGCAGTCACCTCTGAGCCTACCTCTGCCCTCAAGTCGCCCAAGGCGGCTGACGGCACCGGTGCGGCCCCCGCACCCCCAACTGACTCTGCCCCCAAGGCCGGCGCTTTGGCCCCTCCTCCCCCGCCAGCACCAACATCTCCCAAGGCTGCTGCTGCTGCAGGAGGTGCTTCGCCGCCGCCGCCGCCGCCACCGGCTGCACCCGTGGATGCCCCTGCGCCCCCCGGCCCGCCTGGCCCACCGCCGCCACCACCGCCGCCGCCGCCACCGCCACCGCCGCCGGCACAGGTCAAGATCGCGATCAAGGATGTCTTTGAGGTCGAGTCCAAGGCCAAGGTTGACCTTCCCCCGGAACTCGTGCAGATCGTCAACTCTGTCAGCTTGGACGATGCTGGTGCGTCCAGCAGCAAGCACTCTGCGCCCGTGATCATGATTGACATGACGGCCCCCCCGCCACCGCCGCCACCGCCGCCGCCACCACCACCGATGCCCGCGGTGTCCGCGCCCAAGGCCAAGCTGCCCGAGATGAAGATGCCCGAGGTCGAGACCACGGCCGAGGAGGACGTCAACAGCTTCTTTGGCGGAGGTGCTCGCATGGGCCCACCTCCTCCTCCGCCGCCGCCACCGCCGCCACCAGGCAGTGCCCCGCTGGCCTTCCCCGGTCTGCCGCCACCACCGCCACCAGGAGTGGGTGCCGTGCCCCCGCCGCCACCCAAGGGTCTGAAGCCCAAGGGCGATGTCGACGACATTGTAGCCAGCTCGCTTGGCGGCGCACCACCGCCGCCACCGCCGCCGCCACCACCATCGGGTGGATTGCCGCCGCCACCACCAGTCACTGCGGGAGGCCCGCCACCGCCTCCGCCGCCTCCGCCACCACCGCCACCAGCACCCCCGGCGTCGTCGCTGCCCGAGATCCCCAACGCGGTCGCGTCGCTGTACCCGTGGCGTCTTGTGCTGCGCAAGGAGTACATGCGCCCCGCGCCCGTGCAGGACAATGTGGACCTGTTCCTCACCGCGATGCAGATCCTCGCCTCGACCAACGAGGTGCACTTTGCCAAGGACCATCCGCAGCTGGTCAAGTTCAATGATGCCAAGCAGTACAACAAGATTGTCGAGGCCGCGTACCTGTGGCCGCTCTACTTTGTCAAGTGGTTTGAGGCAACCGACGACAAGAAGACAGGCATCACGCACATCGCCTTTGGCAACAAGGCCGTGTACCTCGTCGACGGCACGACCGTTCCCAAGACGGTCAAGGTCTCGTGCCCGCTCTCCGAGTTGCAGCTCCTCACGCGCACCGAGACAGCGCTGACCGTCCTGCTGGCCGGCCAGGGCTTTGCCCTCCACACGAACGGCCTCCAGATCGAGCAGTTCCTGCGCGTGCACGTCAACGATCTCCAGAGCGTGTCCAACATGGCCGTGGCCATCCGCGACCACCAGGTGGAGGACATCAACCTGCTCTCGTTCATGACGGGCGACCTCATCCACATCAAGGAGGTCGACCCCGAGAAGGGCTGGTTCCACGGTGAGACGGGTGAGCGTGCAGGCTGGTTCTCGCAAGAGTACGTCCAGGTCATGTTTGCCCCCGTCACCAACATCCAGACGTGGTACATCCGCAACCCCATCGGTAAAGTTGACAGCAAATTTGTGTGGCTCATTTTTGATGCTAATTATATTGTTAGCATTCCTGTTTGACGGCTTTGGCGCCGAGCAGAGCTTGCAGTTGTATAACAAGCGCACCGGCAACCAGGCCTCGCTCCCCATCGCCCCCGAAGAGCCCAAGAAGGAAAAGGCAAAGCCCGCGGCCCTGATCGTGCCAAAGCCGGACCTCGATGGCCCCAAGTCCAAGTCGCCCACGGCCAAGTCACCGACCAAGTCGCCGGCCAAGTCGCCCAGCAAGGACAACCTGCATGCTCACGCGGCCACCTACGCGCCCGAGCCCTCGGCCAAGTCAGTGCCCACGCCTGGTACACAACCCTGCATATAGTTTGCACCCCTGGTTAAAATAGTGTCTCTTTGCAGTCGAGCCCGAGCTGTCGTTTGAGGAGAAGCAAAAGCAGCGCGAGGAGGAGGAGAAGAAGGCCCGCGAGGCAGAAGAAGCCGAGGATCGCAAGATGCTCGCCAGCAACAACAAGCTCACCATGCTCGAGTGGGCCCGCAGCAACTTTGCCTACCCTGGCATGGTCGGCGCCGAGATTGACGATGTCCCTGTCAAGCCCGAGGAGACTGGCACGATGAAGGGCACACTCCGCCGCGTATGATAGCGCTCAAAAAAAAATTTTTTTTATTTTTATTTTGAATTAAATACCCTCGACTGCAGCTCAAGCTCTCGTCTGGCACCATCCGAAACAAGCGCGAGAGCGCCAAAGTCGACCCCAACGACGTCAACTGGGGCTGGAAGGACGTGGTGAGCCTGCTCAAGTATTCCAAGGACCCCATCAAGGTGCCTCTTCACCGAGTACGTTTTTATTGTTGTTGTCGTTGTTGTTGTTGTTGTTGCACAGCTCATCCTTTTTTGTTACGTTAGAATGTCGACACTGCAGATTACAAGCTGGCCACCGACTGCTTCCTCGCCATCATGAGCTACATGGGCGACTTCCCCTCCAAGAACAATGACACCCAGCTCGTCCAGCACTTGATCGCTGCTGGTCTGAAGAAGGAGAACCTCCGTGACGAGATCCTCTGCCAGATGATCAAGCAGGTCACCAACAACAAGTCGATCAAGTCGTACGTCCTTTTACTTTTGTCTCTACTACAGCCCTAAAATTGTCGTAAATAAACTGCAGAGACTCGACCCGCCGCGGATGGGACCTCTTGCAGTTTGCCACCTCTGGTTTCCAGCCATCCGACGCGTTCATGCCGTACCTCATGAGCTTCCTTCAATCGCAGGCTGACGACCACAAGCGCGAGTTCCACGACGTATGTCCTTTTTGCATTTCGTTTTTTCCGTAACAAGTGCTCTTTTTAACTTATAGATTGCCGATCTCTGCTTGAAACGCCTCCGCAAGGTCCGCAAGATTGGCCCGCGCAAGCTCCCTCCGGCCACTCCCGAGATCATGTCTATCAACGTACGGTCTTTTTCCATTGAAACGAGGATTCTAACAAGTCAACATAGACCAACACCCCCATGTCGATGCGTGTCCACTTCCCCGGCGAAGCGTCGCGCATGATGATGATCGAGTCTGTCACCACTGCCGCAGATATCATGCAAAAGTCGTCTGCCAAACTAGAGGTACGACTAGATTTTTTTTTATGAAACTTATTTTTGCTGATAAAATAAAAAAAATCGTGTAGTTGAACGACGACAGCGAGTTCTCTCTCTTTGTGATCTCCCAGTCTGGCTCGTCGGTGCCGATCCTCAACGAGGACTACATGCTCGACGTACTCAACGTCGCCGAGAAGATGTCGCAGATGGCGCAGACTGCCACCCTCAAGCGGCACTCGTCAGCGTCTTCGATCGTCCAGGCCAACGTGGCTGCTCCCCAGGGCCCTGCTTTCTACATTGTCTACAAGAAGAAGCTGTGGCTCAACCGCAAGCAGCACGAATCAGACATGGTTGTGACAATCCAGTACCACCAGCTCCTGGAGAGCTACCTCACCGGCCAGCTCTTGTCCAACCAGGAACTCTTGCCCACCTTTTTGCCCCTGGCCGCCGAGCTTGCCGCGACCCAAGTTGCTGCCAACGCCACCTTTGATCCAAACTTTATCGTGCAGTACGTGATCTGATCTATTTATTATCGATAACTAAGAGAACAAATTTTTAGGGACGCGTTTATTCGGCCACTCATCCCAGAGATTGTTTGGAACAAGCAGCATGCCAACCAGTGGAAGTCGATGATCCAGAACGCGCACGCCACCGTCGCCAGCAAGACAGAGAACCAGGCCCGCAAGCACTTTATTACGATCATCCAAAAACTCACCCTGTACGGCAACCACTTTTTCGACATCAAGAGCACGTCCGACAAGCGCCTGCCCAACGGAGGCATCCTGTGCATCAACTACCAGGGCGTTAAGATTATGGACCCCACAACGAGGGTGAGAACTGATGGGGGGGAAAAATTTTTTTTAACAAGAGATTTGTAGGCGATCGCAATGTCGTTCCAGTATGACACGGTTGTCAACTTCCGTTACGACGACGTCGAGTTTGTGCTCAAGACGGGCGATCTCATGACAAAGAACATGATGCGGTTGGCCACGCGCGAAGGCTTTATGATCGCAGACCTCATCCAAGCATACATTGCCGCTCACGTCAGCAGGAGCAAAAAGTAAAGTTTTTTTTTTTATCTTTTGTTGTCTTTTCAGCCACTACCAGTACTGTTTTTGTAAGTTCCTCTTTGTCTTCTTCTTCTATTTTTTTTTTTGGTTTGTATTTGCACAAAAATATTTTAATTTGCCTCCTTCATGTCGAAACGTTTGTACAAGGTCCACTCCAGTTTGACCAACCAGTCGCTCCGTCTGGAGGTGTTTGATCTGGAGACCAGGAGAGACGGGCCCCAAGATCGCTACGACGCCGCCGCCGACGGAGACAACGGTGAACTCTACATTGTATTTTCTCTCTCTCTGTGTGATTTTTTGTACAATTTGAGTGTTGGAACATGTATCGTTTTTATTATGCCATCAGGAGAGCCACGGTTGCGTGCTGCCATTTGACCGTTGCCGCGTCGTCATAGTCAAACATGGAATCAGTGTCGTCGTTGTACGCATCGCCGTCGTAGAATCTCCTGGCAGACGTGTTTGCGTCCCACGGCCATGTCCCCGAGCTCATGACGACGGGCGGCGTTGCGCTGATGGCGATCGCCGAGCGCACGAGCGTCACAAACAGGGTCTCTAGTAGGCTCATCGTCCTGCTTGTGGCTGTTGTTGTCGTCGTCGTCGACTCGGCTTCGGGATGGGCCAGCGTAGTAGCAGAGGCGTCGCGGTGCATGACAACGGACGATCGCCTGCTTGTGGGCGCCGTCTTGAGGGCCGCACGATCCGAGTGGGACTGCACAAGCGTCGTTAGTGCAATTCGGGCAAGCGCGGCAGAGGCAACGTACATGATCACTGATGTCGTCACCACCACCGTTGCTGGTCCGGACGAGAGCGCCCGCCACGGCCATGAACGAGTCAATGTTGTGCACGACCGGTCCGCTTGCGCCGTGTGGGATGACCGAGAGCTGTGTCAGCCAGCGGCCAAAGAACTCTCTGCGGTCCTGGACGCCCTGGTGCAGCAAGAGTGCTTCAGTGGGAAGGACCTTGCGTCGTTGTGTCGCGGCTCCGGTTGCTGCTGCTCCTGCCACCGCTCCTGTTGCCGTTGCCGCTGCTGCTGCTGATGTTACTCTCGTGACTGCAGTGGTGAGTGCAGAGGCAGACTCGACCGAGTCGGACGACGCCAAATCATCCTCCTCGGCCGCAAAGTCGTACGTGAACTCGCTCGTGTGCGCAGTCACTAGCGAGGCGTCGTCTGAGGGGACCTGGTGCTGGTGTTGTTGCTGGTGCTGGTGCTGGTGCTGGTGCTGTCGGTCGGCTTGGACGACGACGACCCACTCCTGTTCGCTCGACATTGTCTGTTTTGGGTGCACGTGAATGTCTAGCAACATGTCATGTTACCCTACAGTTCTTCACCCTTTTATCTGTCCGTGACACGAAAAGTCAAACTCTATTCTGTTTTCATAGCTAGATTCAGCATGAAAAAAGAGAACAATGATACGTACATACACACTATAACTCGATATAATTATTAGGCGGGGACAGCAACAAACTTTGCCTTGCGTCGCACCTTGAGCTTCTGCTCAAACTTGCGCAGACGGAGGTAGCGTCTGCTCTCGCTGTACTTGAAGGCGACAAAGATGGCCCCGAGGAGGAGGACGATGATGCCGCCCACGACCGACACGGTGATCACGGCAATACGCTGCGCGGGCGTGAGGCCACTGCTGTCTGGGCCGTACGGACACGTGTAGTTATGGGGCACCCAGCAGCCGCTCGTTGCCTGGTCCGACATGTCGATCCAAACATACGAGTACCCCTGAGCAGAGGCAGACACCTGCAGGTCCAGGTTCTGCCGTACGTTGACGGGAACCGAAAAGTTGTAGTTGGGGCCCTGTGAGCTGCACACTGACGGGCCGCTCTGCCAGGTCACCTTGGTGGATGAACCAGAGCTGCTGCTCGAGCTGCTGCCCATGACGGTGGTCCACTTTTTGGATGCGGGTAGAAGAATTAAAAAAAAAAAAAAGAGATAATTAAAACGCCGCGTACCGTGAACGTGTTTGTGTTGAGGCATGCAAAGGCCAGGCCGGTCGAGGTACAGTCGTTGGCGTACCATCGCCCGTTTTGCACGTTCATGACGGCACATTGCAGCGTGCTTTCGGGGTGGTGGAAGACGAGTGAGAAATGAGCGGCAATAAAATAGTACCTCGACGAGCTCGAGGGAGGCTGCGATGGGGCCCACGACCAGGCCAGTGTATTTAATACATCGATGGTTGGACTGCTGTAAAACATGAGCTGGAAACCGCAATCGATCTACGACCAAAAATTAGCACCGTCTTTTTTATATTTAATACTAAACTTACCGCTGAGAGGGCTGACGTGGTCGAGAATATGGAAAGGTTATTCAAAGGCGACATAGTTAGGGGGTCTAGGACCTGCTCGGTGGCAACGAGGAATTTTGACGTTGCCTGTTTAGTTTTTTTTTTTTTTGTGTGTGTGTGTGTGTGTAAACAAATCCTCTTAAATTGTACCTTTTTTTTTATTCGCTTACCAGAGCCCACACAGACGGGATGCTGACGATGTCGGGAAAAGGATACGTGGTATTGAGGGGCGCAGTCTGATTGAGGGTCGCTGTCGTGTTGTCAGAGCTGGTTGCGTTTGGCGGCAGCAAAAGACTCGGATCGTACACGGACGGGCAGGAGGAGGCTGCCGAGGGTACAGTGTAGCTGTAGCCCGCGAGGACCGACGCGTTGAAGAACAGGGCCGCATCGGCAGAGGCATTGTAGTTTATTGTCCAGCCCAGGCCAAAGATGAGTGTGTTCCCAGATGAGAACAGGTTGTGTAGCGTTGGCCACGAGGCCGTGGGACCGAGGTCTGCGGGCGTAAAGATACTCCTCGAAAATGCACCCAGTGCATTTGAAACGGGGACATTGGGCGTGGGCAGGACGGTGGTCATGGGGATGGGCGTGGGCGTGGCAGACATCGTTAATTCCAAGACGGCGGTCATTGTTTCCATCGGCATTGTCGTAGTCGTACTAGAGGGCCCGTCGTCCCCGAGCACCCGCCTTTGGACGGCGGCGGTCGAGGGCATGGGCGTGGCCGTGGCCGCTTCAATGGGAGCGGTGGCGGTTGCGGTGACTGAGGCGGTAGCGGTTGCGGTGTCGGAGGCTGTGTCGGAGGCTGTGTCGGAGGCTGTGTCAGACGCAGTGGCAGTGGCCGGCACGGCGACGATCGGGTTGACAATGACGTTAACGATGACGACAACGACGTCGCGGAGCATGATGCCGCCCGACTGTGTCTGCCAGCTGTTGATCAGCGCCACGACATCGCTCAGGCCGAGGAAGGGCTCCTGGCAAGTGACCTCCGCGGGCAGCGACGGGGACGACGGTGTCGACGAGGGGGCCTGCGGTGGCGGGGAGGAGGAGGCGGCGGCGGAGGAGGAGGGCGCGGGGGGCGACGACGAGGGCTGCGGCGGCTGCTGCGGCTGTTCGCGTGCTGATGTGACGGGGTAGGGACACAGGGTGAACTGGCCCGTGCCGTTGTAGCTGGCCAGCGGGTCGGGCGCGTCCGGATCGAGGACCGTAGGTGTCCAGTACAGGTCGACGGTGACCCTGCGCACGCCTAGCGGCAGCCACGCGCTCAGCAGGTTGAGGTTGGCCGACGAGTAGTTGCCGTCCGAAAACAGCATCGACGTCGCGTCAATCCCCGCCATAGCCGTCCTCCCGTCGTAGCTGGTCGCGTTGGCCAGGTCGCGCTGGTCGCGCAGCGTGTTGGACAGCCAGGTGCTCACCTGGGGCGGCGGCTGCGGCTGCGGTGGCGTTGCCGCGCCCGAGTCCAAGGCAAGCACCACCACCACCACCATGACCACCAACCACCTGGGCAGCAACATGATGACGTAAATAGGTTTTCGAAGAAAGTTGCATCCGCATCAGACACCGACCGTTACGGCGACGATCCGATCCCCATGACCTTCAAGGCAGAGTAGACGAAACTGAAAAGCACAGTCCAAGACGTAAATAAATAAATAAATAAAAAAAGGGAACTTGTCTGGGCAAAACACTACTATCACGGAGAAAGATGGCCACTTTGGAGCTTGCACCCCGTCGACGATGCCCGTAATTCGGCCCCGCGGCCTCTTTCGGATTGCGCTGTTTGCGCTGGCCGTGTCGAGCCTGGCCGGCTACGGGACCTACCTGCTGGTGCTGACGCTGCTCGGCGAAGGGTCACCGCTGTCGACGGTAACTTGGGACAAACGGGGTGGTGATGTTCACCCATTTGCATTGCGAAAAACAAAGCACTACGTCGAGCCGCCCGAACCCACGGGCGCGGACCTGGCCGCGTTCGACTTTGCCAAGGACGTTGCTATTGTGTACACGTGGGTCAATGGTACGTTGGTTGGCGTTGTGCCCTTTGTCGTTTTTTTGACCTCCTCCCCGCAAATCACCCGCTATGATTTGTGACGCAGGGTCAGTGCCCGAGTACCAGGCCATAAGGAGACAGTGGGGCGGCGACGGGGCCGTGGGGACGTCGCGCGACCGCGAGAACGACGAGCTGCGCCACTCGCTGCGTTCGTACGCCAAGCACATGTCGTGGCACCGCGGCCCGATCATCCTTGTGACGCCGCTGGGCATGGCGCCGACGTGGCTCAACACGAGCCACCCGCGTGTGCGCGTCGTGGCGCAGGAGACGCTGTTCCCGGTGGAGGAGGACAACCCCACGTTCAACTCGAACGCGCTCGAGCAGCACCTGTGGCGCATCCCCGGCCTGACAGACCTGTTTGTGCACATGAACGACGACTACTTTTTCGGCAAGGACGTGCAGCCGTGGCACTTTTTCACCAAGGAGGGCGGCATGCGCTTCTTCTTTGAGAACAACGTGATCCACGGCAGCGCAAAGGAGGCCCAGCAGTTCTTCAAGAACAAGCAGCGCATCTGGCTCAGCTCGGTCTACACGACCAACGCGCTGTTTGAGCGCGACTTTGGGCACGCAAAACGCTTCTTCCTCAAGCACGCGCCCTTTGTGTACAAGCGCGAGTCACTCAGGCGCGCGCAGGAAAAGTGGGCAGAGGACTTTGCGGCCACGTCGGGCCACAAGTTCCGACACTGGTTTGACGTGATCACGCCGCTGGCCCACCACTACTACGTGGCGCACGAGGGCTCGGTCTGCTGCGGCGACCGCTACGAGTTTGCGTCCAAGGCAGAGATGGACCACGAGACCGGCTTCTTCATCCTCTCGGACGACACACGCCCCGACCAGGCCGAGCTCGGCCGCCTCGCCGACAAGCACCCCCGCTTCATCACCGTCAACGACAACTTTAACCGCAAGAGCGTGGGCGAGATCGTCCGCGACTTTACCGACAAAATGTTCCCCATCCCGAGTGAGTTTGAGCTGCAACCTGAGGGGGCAGGCCAAGCGCGGCAATAGATGACACCACCCGAAAAAAGAAAAAAAAAAAAAACTTTGTACATTGAAGTCACCTCCGTAATTTCAGTATGACGCGCGGACTGGTCAGGGCCAAAAAGTTCCAGGACCGTGGGGCTGGCGCAGACCCCAAGGCGCCGCCGCCGCCGAGTGGGCCATCGTCTTCTTCTTCTTCGTCGTCGTCCTCCGCGGCCTCGTCTGCATCGGCCTCGTCAAAGCAGCCAAATGGTAACTGCACGAAACCAGATAAAAGCCCTTGCTAACGAGAATGCCCGCCACCAGAGAACGAGAGCGATTACCACCGGGCGCTGGAAAAGTGGACGGGCAAGGTGCCGGCGACGATCCTGAACGAGATGTGCCAGCGCAACCAGTGGGAGCGGGCCGAGTACCACACGGTAACTTTGTACCATGCCGCTGAGGAAGGAAAGTACTAAGCAATGGACTCGACACTGCTGCAGTTCCCGTCCGGCGCACAGCGATTCAAGTGCACCGTCACGCTGGGCAAGCGAGAAAACAAAAAGACAAGCGACGTCACGACCATCCACTTCACCACGCCGGGGCTGTACGGCTCGTCCAACGAGGCCAAGCACCACGGGGCCGTGTACGCGCTGCACAACGCGTTCCCGCAGCTGCAGATCCACCACATGCTCCCCCCCGGCTATCGCGAGTACTTTCTGTCGCTTGAGCAGGAGGCGAAGCAGGGGGCGAAGAAGGCCACAAAGCCCAACTCGTCTGCTCCGGCCAAACCATTGCCATCCTCTGGCTCATCCTCATCAGCGTCCTCCTCCTCCTCCTCCTCCTCCTCGGCGACATCGTCTTCGTCGTCCTACTCAAAGCCCGCATTGGCAATAGTATCGCCATCGGCAACAGCACCAGCCACGTCCTACGAAAAGTACGACCCCTTTGCAAAGCCCGTCTCCTCTGCGTCCACTGCGCCACCCAGGAAAACCGCGGCAGAGCTGTGGCGGCCCAAGCTGCCTTCTGTTCACCTCGGCTTCACGTCCCGGCAATTGATCGACCAGCTCCTCAAAGAGGCCGGGCCCGATGCTGTTTCGTCGTCGTCAAAGGTGACCAAAGCGTCTTCTGCATCAGCCGCGGAGAAAAAGGCCCTCAGTGCACACCTCACCAGGCTAGGGTTTCAGACCGCACACATCAGCGAAGCCCTCCACTGGTGCAGCAACCTGGAGGACGCGCTCGACTGGCTCTGTCTCTACGTGCCCGAGGACACGCTGCCGCCCGCGTTCCAGCCATCGTCAACTACGCGTCTCGTCTTGCCCGCTGTATTTAAATTTTTTTTTTTTTTTTTGGCTACGTATTGGTGCTCATTGGGGTATTTATTTTAGAGCCTCGATGGCGACAATCAGCTTGCGCCCGGAGCCATCGTCCGCTTGGTCGCCTTTGGATTCAATGCGCACACGATTGAGGAGGCGTACGGCCAGGTCCGTCCACGTCTCGGCTTCCAGGCCAGCTCGTTTGATGATGTCGAGTCCCTGGTGCGCTCTGCCCTCTGGTATCGCACCGTCCGCGACAGCACAGATCACTCTGGCGGCAGTGAAGGCCAAGGCCAAGACCAAGACGAGCAGCTCGAGATGGAGTCGGTTGCTCTCCAGTCGATTTTGGGCGAGGAGTTGGTCAGGACGACGTCGCCTCATAGACACATCGTGGTCGGACCGCTTGGTGACGCTGCACACTGCCCTGTGACGATCCACTTTTTCGTGCCGATTCAATCACGGTACCCGGACGAGCTGCCGGAAGTATTTCTGGAGAGCTCCAAGGTCCCTGCGTATGTCCGCTTTGAGGCGATGCGACGTGTCCACGTTGATCTGCAAGGAAGCATTGGCATGCCGTCAATGTACGAGGTCGTCTCTTGGTTTGAAAAGTATCGTATTTATTTTTAATTTCAGAATACTTTGTACTAAATGTTGCTACGAGCACAGCAAATGGGCGGATCTTGTGGCGCATCCGCCTGCCTTACTCAGCATCTCCAAACAGCTGCCACACGCAGTGACCCCAGCTGCCGACGAGGACGGCGAAGAGAGCATCGAGGAGGAGGACGACGAGCTTGACGACCTTCTCCTCTCCTCCTCAGAGGCATCTTCTGAATCTGGTGAGTCGATCGAGGCCATTGTGGATGACGAGGTGGAAAAGCTGTTGGACGCGCCAGATCCCTCCACTGACGCTGCTGATGCCGATGCGGATGACGAACGCGTGAACACAGCTACCGCAAATGACATCTCCAACTGGGAGGACGGCAGCAGCCAGCACCAAATGGCCACGGTAGAAAAGCTGCGCCGACAATTGGTACATTGTGAGGTATTGATTTTTTTTATCGTAATAAACTGCTCCTTTCAGGCCAACATAAACGAGCGGTCCTACGATCGCCAGAGCCAACGAGGCGACACCAGCGCGAGTCTGATCCGTGGACTGGAGCAGCTGCGCGCGACAAGGAAAGCCAAGAACGCACGCGCGCTCCCTGCAGAGAGTTTCCGTCAACAAATCATCAGCAGCATCCGTTCCAACGCCGTCGTCATCATTGCCGGTGAGACCGGCTGTGGCAAGTCGACGCAGGTCCCACAGTTTATCTTGGAGGACGCGATCGCCGCTGGCTGGGGAGCAGACTGCAACATTGTGTATGGCCTCCCTTTGTGTGCTTCTTCGTTTATTTGCTCGATTGCGTTAGGTGCACGCAACCCCGCCGCATCGCTGCCACTGCCGTTGCCCAGCGAATCGCGAGCGAGCGCGGCGAAACCATTGGAAGTTCTGTCGGTTACGCGATCCGCCTCGAGCGCAAGACGAGCAACCAGACCAAGCTTCTGCTGTGCACGACCGGTATCCTCCTTCGTCGGCTGCAACAGGACCCGACGCTCAAGGGCGTATCGCATGTGATCGTGGACGAGGTGCACGAACGATCAGTTGACAGCGATGTGCTCCTGACCCTGCTGCGCAACCTGCTGGCCAGTGGCAACCGACTGGACCTTCGCATCGTTCTCATGTCTGCCTCGATCAACGGAAAGTTTTTCAGCGACTACTTTGCTGGTGCACCTGTCTTGCAGATCCCCGGCTACACTTTTGCCGTCCAGGTACTATTTTCAGGCCCCTCATAATAGGATTGAAAGCTCTTTGTTGCCACCCACACACCAGGACGTTTACTTGGAGGACATTGTCGAGCAGACGGGATTTGTTCCAACCCGCGTCCTCAAGAAGCGCAAGGTTCCCGCTGGTGCGACCGGAGGCGATCCAGAGCAAGCACTGATGGACTCCTTCAAGGCACGCGGATTCAGCGACAGGACCTGCCAGACGATCGCACACATCATGCGCCGCCCAATGTTTTCTAGCGACAGTGGTAACGATGACGACACACGAGCAGCGGCAGTGGAGGTCGACCATGCTATGATTGCAGCAACTGTCAACAACATTGTTCGCACCACGGACGCCTCCGAGTCGATCCTGATCTTTGTTCCTGGCATGGGCGACATTCGGTAACGAAATTGCATTCTTTTTTCTATTCATGTTGATATGTTCGTCTTTGCCAAGGACCTGTCTGGATCAAATCAAGGCCAAATGGGAGAGCTCGTCCCAGTCTTTGCTCGCTTTGCCGTTGCACTCGTCGCTCACAGCTGACGAGCAGGCAAAGGTGTTTGCTCGGCCAAAGTCTGGCCAGCGCAAGGTCATTGCCTCGACCAACATTGCCGAGACGAGTGTGACCATCGACGACATCGTCCATGTGATCGACACCGGCCTGCACAAGGACATGACCTTTGACGACTCAAACCAGGTGCGTAAAACAATAAAAATATTCTTTTTTTAATGATCCTCACAGGCGAGCTCATTGGCGCCATCGTGGATCGCAAAAGCAAATGCTCAGCAGCGACGTGGACGAGCGGGCCGTGTCAAAGAGGGGTATGCGCAAGCAATCTTCCATGTGTTTACGAACGTTATTTGTCCAGTGTGTGCTACCGTCTGTTTACGCGCGATTGGTTCGACCAGTCTCTTTTGCCGTTCCAACCTGTGGAGATCCAGCGAATCGCCCTCGAGCAAGTCGTGCTCATGATCATGGCAGTCATCGATGGCAGCGTCGCCACCGTCCTGGAGAACATGCCCACACCGCCGCCCAATGCCCGTGTCTCGTCGGCGTTGTCTACGCTCAAACGGGTGCGTCGTCTCAATAAATTTTTTCTCTTAAAAAAAATTTTTTTTTTTTTTTTTTTTTTTTGGACAGATCAATTTGCTCGATGCCAAGCTGCAGCTAACCCCTCTCGGTCGTCATGTTGCCTCTTTCCCGTTGGACCACAAGCTCGCAAAGACCCTCATCTATGGAGTCATCCTGTGCTGCCTCAATCCTGCTCTGACGATTGCCGCGGCGCTAGCCTCCAAGTCTCCTTTCGTTGCGCCGTTTGAGAAACGAACAGAAGCTCACCAGGCAAAACAACGGTTCTCGGCCGGCAAGCAGTCTGATCTCTTGGTACAAAAAACAAACCGACAGAGCAAAAAAAAAAAAAATTAATAAAGTAATCGCTTTCAATTGTAGGCTATCCACGAGGCGTTTATGATGTGGCAGATGCTTGGATCGACTGGCGAGCGCCGTCGCTTCTGCGAGGAAAATTTTTTGTCGCACTTTGCAATGACCACGATCCAAGATCTCCGCTCGCAGTATGTGCAAACGCTCAGGGGCCTAGGCTTTGTCGACGAATCGTACGTCTATCGCTGTTGTTGTTTTTTTAGAAGAAATTTACTAAATAAATAAATAAATAAAAAAACAGGGTTTCAACCGGGCACGAAGCATCCGTCAACTCGGCGAGCGATCAAGTCAACGTCCTCAGAGCTGTCCTGGTCGCGGGCCTCTATCCTCAAGTGGCGCGAGTCGTCTTGCCCCGACCGAGTAATTATGAAAAGTTTTCTCTTGCGCCCCCCCGCTATTCTAACTTGCTCTCTCACCGTTGTAGCTTACCGACAAGTGGAGGGTGGTGTCATCGAAAAGCCCATCGAGGCAGTCCAGATCCGTCTGTTCACAGAGCAGGAGGGCCGCGTGTTTTTGCACCCATCGTCCTGCTTGTTCAAGGACAATCGCTACAGCGGCGGGTTCGTTGTCTTCCACGACCGCCTCAAGTCAACCAAGCTGTATCTTATGGACGCGACCACCAGCGCCGCCCTTCCAATCCTTCTCTTTGGCGGCCAGTTGACCGTAAGCTTTGCCTTGATTATCTCTTTAATTATCGAAACAACCAGATGGACCACCAACGCGGCATCGTCGTCGTCGACAACTGGCTGCGCATCCAAGCGTCTGCACGTGTGGGCGTGATCATCCGAAAGCTTCGGCGCCAGCTGGATTCAGTTTTGATGAAAAAAATCAATGACCCAGCCCTACCCCTGGTCGGCCATCCTATCACCGAGGCCATCCTCTGTCTCCTCAATGACGCCAACTAATCGACTGGCCGTAAATTCGTTGTTGTAAAGCTCAAAAAACCAGAAAATAACCAGAATATTTTTTAGTCAAATTGCTCGAAACCTGAAACATGTGTCAGAATTTTTTTCAGTTACCCATTTTTGGACTTCCTGGATTTGGGGGTACATACTGTAAGGGTGGAGGGGCAATGCCTTACGCGCCAGCCGCGCCCTCGCCTTGCAGTGCTGCACGTTCAACCGTCTCTTCTCTACTGTGAGGCTGCATTGAAAAAATTTTCCTCGGCAGACTAAAAAAAACACGTCAGAAAAAAAAAAAAGTTTATTTTCGCCCTTCCTCAGTCGCCTCTCTGCCACTGTCGTTCCCCTCCCTCTCCTCCCTCTCCCCCTCTCCCCTCGTGCGCGCCGCAGTTGTAACCTTTGTGTGAAGCCTTTGCCAATGGTGTCGTGCGTCAGGTGCTCTAATAGGTCCTAATTTTCAAACAGCAAAAACTTCAGTTGCAAACTTCATGTCTGCGG
>Ga0302233_10001494_pt1 | contig 16133 bp, 21 predicted proteins | sample II_Palsa_N3_1_FD_193516 | JGI IMG/M metagenome (GOLD analysis project Ga0302233, IMG submission 193516) | Peat permafrost microbial communities from Stordalen Mire near Abisko, Sweden - II_Palsa_N3_1 | ecosystem: Environmental > Terrestrial > Soil > Palsa > Peat permafrost | place: Sweden... | reverse complement strand
TCTTGGCCTTGCCTTCGGTCACCGTCGTAAACTATGCACAGCATGTCTGTCTGTTATTCTCACTTGCGCGTGCATGACGTAGGGACTTGCCTCAGAGGAGGCCGCGGCAGCCGCAGCAGACGAGGTCGAGAAGGCCATGCGGGTGACGAATCGCCGTGTCAAGCGCAACCACATTTAATTTGACTCGCTGGGCCAAAAACATGGTACGGCCTGCACGAACCAAACAACGATAGAGCAACGGGTCTTTTAACACGTACGACAGCGCTTCCGCTTCTGTGGGGATCTCGACTGCCCGGACTGGGTGCTGGCAGAGATCAACATCATGTCCAAGATCGTACGTGTTGTTGTTTGCCAAAGGTGTGAACTGAGAGAAACCGTGCACGCACAGACGTCGGTGCGCATGAAGCTCATCTGCGTACAGGTGCTGAACGAAATGCTCGGCGGCAGCATTGACGTAACGTTTTCCGCGGTTTGTCCGTGTGGTGTCTAACTTGGCGCGCCACAGTACGCCAAGGTCGAGAAGCTCGTGTCCAACGCAAAGTGGGAGGCGTCAGATATCAAGGCCTCCATTGCCGCTCTCTCGTTCATTCTCAACAACGCAGCCAAGTACAACGTGGACGGCGATACGCTTGCAACAGAGCTGCAGCAGCTCGGTCTCCCGAAAGGCATGTGCACACTCTGTGTCGGTGCATCGGCAGGCTAATCCTCCGGATAGAACACACGATTTCACTGTGCAAGTCATACAAGCGCCAGCTAGCGAAAGTGCGCGAGCGTCTCCGCGAAAAGTCACTGCATGGTACGTTCGTGTGCGCGCGCGCGCTCGTTTAATTTTGATTTTAATTGGAATGGTGTGAAAGGCCCGTCACTCGTCAAGGCCGACTGGCGTGTCGATTATGTTCTGAGCTCGAGCGTTCTTGATGTACTGATTGTTTGTTTTTTTGTCTCACGTAACATTGTGATGATCGCAGGCCGTCGACTCTCCACATATCCACCTCAAATTGGCAGTCCAGCCACCAAACCCAGCAGAGGCCGTAAAGGACGTCACCTTCACCATCGATGACTCCAAATTTAGCGTCCTTCTCAGCGGTAACTCAAAGTGAAAGATGTGGATCCATGGTTGATATATGAACGGTTCTCGTGATATAGAGCTCAAGCAAGCAGTAGCCATCATGGAAGCAGCAACCTCTGTCAACACTGCAGCATAAACACCCTCTTTCCTTTTATTTTTTTTTCCAAGTCCACACAAAATGTATTGTTTTGTTTTCGTTACAGTATAATAAAACGCTTCTTCTTTTTTTTTTTTTACTGGGCAATATTTTCTTCCATCGGGTCAGTGTTGGGAATAACGACGCTGCTGCGCGCCGACTTGCTGCGACCCTACAAATTGAAAAAAAAGATCAGGGCAAGTTTTTTTAACACACACCAAAAAGAAATCATACCTGGCGACGAGCAAGGCTTGCCTCGGCCAGCGATCCGAGCATGCCGCCCTTGCGAATACCGCTGCTCAGTGCGGTCGGGGTCGGGGGGAGCATCGGCTCAGCAGCACTGTTCTCCTTCTCGGATGGCGTCGCGGCAATCTCCACGGGGGTGCAAGGAACTGACGACGAGGCAGGGGTAGAGATCATGGGCGACTCGGCAACAACCGATGCGGCATCTGTGACAATCGACAGTCGAGAGCTACCATTGGCCATGTGGTTGTTGATGATCACCTCGAGGGGCGTCGTGGGCGTGATCCGGCGTCGCTTGGTCTCGCCATTCAGCTTCTCCACAACGACCGTCGGGTCTGCATTGTCGACAGCCATGAGCGTCGCGGGAACACTGGACGAGTCCGCCGCTTGGTCCATGAGATCTTCGGTGAAAATGTCGTGCACATGCTCGATAAGGGTAGCAACGATTGTGGGCATTTGTTCCTGTCGATTTTTCATGTTTTTTTTTTTTCACTTTGATAAAGGGGGACGCCAAACGTACCTGAACAGCAGTGATCCCCGCAAAGTCTGACGCGCTGGAGGACACGATGGTCGTCGGCAGGAACACAGACTTGAACATCTCATCCAGCGAGAGGAAGTTGCAAGAGTTGCCCGGGTGGTCACACAGTCTGCGATAAAATTCAATATCAACTCTTAGAAATATTAAATAAAGGCATACCGCCTCAAGTGCAAAAGGACATAGCGCATGGTGGTCAGTTGAGAGACGGGTGCATGCACAAGCGTCTTCTGGAGCAAAGAAATGCCCTCGATCGAGTACTGCCAGTCTAGAAATGATTCGTTTTCGGAACGTCGTCAAAAATAAAGAAAGGAGACGTACTGCAAGCCTGAACAACATCATCCATTAGGCCAGAGGGGATGAGGGGCGCATAGAATCGCTCCAGGTAGGCGATGAGAGCGGCTACATTCAGATTTAGTAATTTGCATCGCATGATCATTGTACCACAACGGGACGACGCATTTGCTTTCTTGAGTGCAGCAGTGGCGATAAGGACGTCCTTATTTGACGGCAACAGTTGGTCTTTAGCAGAAGAAGAAGAAGAAAAAAAACGTTAGTGTGTTCAAATGGAAAAGCAAAAATCGGGTACCGACAGACTCCCGCGTCTTCTGTGCGTGCTCCTTCTGTTTCTTGGGGCTTGTGTTGTTGGGCAAGGGTTGATAGATGCTGTTGTTGGGGTTATTGCTCTCCTGCTCGATGGATTCGATCAGGCGAAGAAGGTTCTGGAGCTCAACGGGAACAGCAGCGGCCTTCAGGGGACTCCTCTTCTTGGGCGTAACCGGGTCGCGAGAGAGCGAGAAAGTGCGCAGGACGGGCTTCAGTGAGTTCACGGCTTCCTTGACGCTTGTGATGGTTGAGCTGCGCTTCAGACTCGCAGTCTGTTTTACGATTGTCTTGGTGAGGAGCGAAAAAGAAAGAAAAAAAGCGACTTACAACCAAGCTCTTGATGGGCGAGGACGCCTTCTCAACAAGAGAGTTGGACGATGTTGAGATCATGCTGCTGATGCTCGGACGGCGGCTCGACGAAGAGGCATGTTGGATCTGCGACGACAAATTGTGAGATCGAGGGACGCTTTCGCGAAAGAAAAATTGTGTTACGTGATGAAAACTGGCGGTTGAGAGAAGATGATCCAGCCACATTGAGTAGTGGTTGACCACGTAGTTTTCCAGGTGCAGAATGTTGACGGCGTACGCGTGTTGACCTCGCAGGACTAGACAGGATGTCCATTAAGCACACCTTTTTTAAAATTAAAAAAAAAAATACTCTTCTCCATAATCACGGGTCCCAGGTTTGAAGCCGCATCGCTATCAAACTCGCCACGCAGGTCTGGGCCGATAGAAGGGAGCTGGTTGAAACGGGTATGCGCCGATATCCTATGAATGATTGATCAATCAAACCTTCAAAGAATATATATTAAAAGAAAATGTTACTTGAATCCGCCGTTGCGAGCGCACTGGATAAGGATGAGCATGTACGAGTCTTCAAAGACACGTGCGGGAAGTAGCTCGGAGAGGTCGACGGGAGTGTCGGGCAGGACAACGACTGTGACACCCTGGTTCTGAGGGAAGGGAGACGTCTCCTTCTTGAACGCCTTGGCAGAAAACGGCGATCGAACGGCAAACTCAATCTTGTATCCAAAGCGTTCACGCTTGACAAACTGTACAAAGCCCGCTGCAGACGGAAAAAAATTTTTAGCCTTTGAATTATTACATTTTTTTACTTCTCTGCTTGAGATCCATCGTGGCTTTGGTCATCTCGCTTCCAAACATTGCAATATCCTTGAAGCCGCGTTCGGTCTTGGAGTCAAATGGCTCTCCGTGCATGACGACACTCAGGATCTCCATCGTCAACCCAGACTTGGAAGGGAAGGTAAGGGTGACGAGATCTGTGTTGTGTGAAATGAGTTGACAATTCAAACATTCTATGCTCTGGGGGGGTACCGCTCCTGTTTGGGTAGGTTGTAACGGAAATCTTTGAGACGTCGATGAGGCGCTCGAATTTGCGGGATTCCTTCTTGCTCCACGTCTTGTTTTGCTTGCTGGCGATGAGGAGGTAGTCGTCAAACAAGAAGAGGGACCAGTACTTGGATTCGGTTTTTCTGGTGTGGAAGTTATTTTTATGAGCAAACTACTAAAATAGGTGCGTACCCCGATTGATCGCACTGCTGACCATCGATTCGACCAAGGTATCCGCGCGTAGCCTTGACCAGCGTGGGGGGACAATCCACGATCTCCACTTGAATACGGAAGAGGTTCATTTGAGTGTCAGCGACTTCTTTGGTCTTGTTGACGTATGCAGCGGCGGCCTGCATTTTCTCTACATGATGTGTTTGCAGTTGTCACTTTCTGAATCGAGCAAAATGATACCTCTGACAGCCTTGAGCTTTCCGTACTGGGGGTCGTCGACGTTGGTGCACTCGAGGATGGTTTTGAGGAAGAGATCATAGCGGCCAAGACGTTGAATCGGAGCAATCAAAAGTGAATTGATATCTTGTTTGCAGTTTGGCAGATTGTAGCACGACTAGAGAATTTTGCAAAAATTTTTTTTTTAAAAAAAAAACTGGCAGTGCGTTTAGATAGATAACAAATCCAAGTACCTCCAAAAAGTCTCGCAGCCTTGCGGATTCAAGTCTGCGGAGCTCAAGCGTTTGCAGCGATGACTGGTAGTAGTTGACGAAATTCGTGTACTCGGTGAAGCTCTTGATCTAATTTTGAAAAAGAAAATAACTTAGTCCGTATTGATATTGCTCATCTTACGTGAAGTTCGAAGACTTGTTCAAAAGTAAGACGTGGGGCTTTGCTACCACTTCGCTCTGGTTCTGAAAGTTCACGTTTTATTTTTATAATTCAGTTGAAGTGGTCTTGTTATACGAAGAGCGTCCTTGAGGTCACGGTAAAAGGCCTCGTTGATGGAAATGATTCGATCAATGCCCTTGAAAACGACATTGAGCTCGGGACGGTTCAACGGCGGATCGGGCTCGTCGACATGTTCGCTCAGCTGGTCGTGATAGATCTACGAGGGTACTCTATCAAGTCAGGCGTTTTGAATTGAGCCAAGCTTATTACCGTTTTGAGAATCTTGAGGTGGTTGAGGTACGAATCCTCGGTGGAGAGGAGCTCGTCCAGGAGGTGTCGCTGCTTACCCACGCTCGTGGGTTTGCTGGATTGGACCAGGCTCGCGTCAGCAGACTTGCCCTCGCTTACGACAATGGTCTCACCGAGGAGCTTGTCAACGATTGCCTTGCACATTGGGTCGTCAACCATGATGAGCTCAACGGCCGTTTCACCTGCAAACTGTCGAAAACGGTTAAAAAAATATATATATTTTTTTCTTTTTTTCTTACGTGGTAGGACATGTCCATCTTGGAGGCCGCAAAACACAGGCGCTTGTCCTGACAGAGCGTCAGATCGGAGGCTTTCGCGCTCAGCCAGCCATGCTGTTCGGTTGAATGGGCGTATTGCTCAAGCACGTTCTGGAGGACGGTGTTGGCAAAGGATTGCTTGGCGCGCGAGCTGGAAGAACCACTGCCGGAACTGCCGGCGCTGCTGCTGTGATGTCCACTGTTGGCTGCGGTAATCAGGTTGCTGGAACGGGGAATGGCGACCTTGGTGGGTCCCTGAAACGAAAGGACATCAGCCAATGTCCATTTGCATTATTTCTCTCGCTTACATGGCTCGTGCGAACTGTGGCATAGCTGGTGGCAGCAGCCATGGGCGATCCAGGCGTATCGCCGACAGCAGTGCCAACGTTGCCGCTGTGCTCGAGAGCCTTTGTAGGGAGCGTGATCACGAGGGGTCCCATGCCATCAACATGGCCCGCATAGTGGGTGTGGTCTGTACATTGCAGTTAGGACCAAGGGCTAAAGAAAATAACAAACGCGTGCACCTGTGCACATGCCCTGCTGAAGGCAGTAGTTGCACAGCCAGGCTGGAAGGGTGTTGAGGATTGGAGCCGTCACAAACGCTGAATTAGGCTGTGTGGGGCGTGGCGGTGACACCGTGGCGAGGGGCACCGGGCCACTCGAGTAGTCGTACGGGAAGGCGTCCATTCGTAAGCAACTGGAACCCCGTCTGGAAGGAAAATGAGTTGGCCTTTTGTCAAATGGTGCGAGAGGAAGACAAAAAAAGGTTCTGTAACGGTATTTTTCCAAAAATAGCCCTCGAAAAATCGACTTTTTCTCCGGGACGCCGCAATCAAAAGAAGAGAACTCGCCGCCCGGAGGGAAATCGTCCCCCGAATAGGAGTGAATTTGTCCTTTTTACAGCTGTACAATAGGAGAGAAAAAAAATTTTTTACGCCGAAGAAGGCTCTGCGGCTGGGCTTCCCTCCGTCATCTCTTCATAGGTGAAGCGCTCCTAATGAGTTATTTAAATTTAAAAAAAAAAAAAAAAAGATAAGCAAGGGTCACCATTGCACAGTACCTTGAAAGGACGCTGGCCGAGGAGCCGGACGAGATCCTCGCGTTGGATGACTTCCTTGGTCAAAAGCACCTGCGCAACCTTCTCGACGTGCTCGCGGTGCGCGGTCAGGAGGTTGAGAGTGTCGGCGTACGCCTCGCTGACGATGCTTCGCGCCTAAAACGTAGACGCGATTAGTTGAAAAAAAAGACAAAAAAAAATTTTTTTTTTCTTTCGTACAGCGTCATCAATCATTTTGGCAGTGTGGTCCGAGTATGGACGCTCCAGCTGAGGCACGCCGGCTTGAGGCTCTTCAAAGGAGACGTGACCCACCTTGTTGTTCATGCCAAAGTTGGTGACCTTGGCATAGGCGAGCTTTGTCACTCGCTGGAGGTCGTCGAGGGCGCCAGTGGTGATTCGGCCGAAAAAGATCTGCTCAGAGGCGCGCCCGGCCAGGGTCATCTGCATTCGGTGATGCAGCTGGTTCTCGGTGTAGATGTGCTGGTCCTTGGGAAGGTACTGTGCGTAGCCGAGAGCAGCTGTCCCACGAGGAATGATTGAGACCTTGAGGAGCTGCAATAGATTTTGTTGTTTTTGTTAATGTTCCTTCCTTTTTTGGGGGGTCCGTACGGGGTCGGCAAACTCGAGGAACCATCCTGCAACGGCGTGGCCCGCCTCGTGGTAAGCGACCGTCTTCTTTTCCTCGGGCGACATGACGCGGGACTTGCGCTCGAGACCGGCAATGACTCGTTCGATTGCCGCCTCGAAATGTTCAAGCTTGATCGTCTTGGCTGCCTTGCGTGCGGCAATGAGAGCCGCCTCGTTGCAAATGTTGGCAATGTCGGCGCCCGAGAAGCCCGGGGTCAGCGTTGCCAACCTTACATTTTTTTTTAAAAAAAAAAAAAAATTAAAAAAAAATTAAAACAAGAAAACGATTGCATACTTTTTCGCGAGCTCGTCGACAGCGAGGGACGTGTCGATCTTGATCGGCTTGAGATGGATCTTAAAGATGGCCAGGCGACCCTTGACGTCTGGTCGGTCGAGAGTGATCTGTCGGTCGAAGCGGCCTAAAACAACGGTTAATTAAGAGGGAAAACGAACTGCGCTAGGCAAAACGAACCTGGGCGCATGAGCGCAGGATCGAGAATGTCGGGGCGGTTGGTTCCAGCAAGGACGACGACGTGGCTGTCTGTGCCAAATCCGTCCATCTCGACAAGCAGTTGGTTGAGGGTGTTTTCGCGCTCGTCATTTGAGCCCATCATTCCGCCGCGGCCACGCGCCCGTCCAATTGCGTCGATCTCGTCGATAAAGACAATGCACGGAGAGTATTTTTTGGCGGTGGAGAAGAGGTCGCGCACACGTGACGAGCCCACGCCCACAAAGAGCTCGAGAAACTCTGAGCCAGAGACCGACAGGAAGGGCACGTTTGCCTCGCCCGCGACGGCCTTGGCGAGGAGCGTTTTTCCGGTTCCGGGCGACCCGCTGAGGATGGCGCCCTTGGGGATCTTGGCGCCGAGCTGCTCGTACTTTTGAGGGTCCTTTTTTTGTTTTTGTTTTTTCGCGGGGTGTAAGAAGGAGCCATGCATTGATTGTTACCTTTAAGAACTGGACAAACTCCATGATCTCTTCCTTTGCCTCGTCGCAGCCAGCAACGTCGGCAAACTTGACCTTGATCGCCTCGTCAATGTTGTACAGCTTGGCTTTGGACTTGCCGACGTTGAAGATGTTTTGGCCTCCGGCACCAGCGGAACGCGACATCATGAAATAGATGGCCGCAAAAAAGAGCTGCACAAACGAGAGGTGGGAGGATGAGCAGCATCAAAACAGAATTTGGATACAATCGGCGTCCCGTAAGTAAGAATCTTGTCCACCGTCCAGTAGTTGCGAGAGTATTTGATTGGGATGTAGTCGTCGGGGGCGATGCCGAGCTCCTGTGCAAGAAGAGAAAGCCCAATTACGCCTTTTCTCTCCGGAGAAATGGTAGCCTACCTTTTGGGCCTTGACGACGTTCTTCTCAAACACGTCAGCACTGCCAATGTCAAAGTAAAAGTGGGGCTGCCCGGACTCGACACCGAGCTGGCGGCCCATGTAGCTATCCGGGCGGAGGTACACAAACGCAGTCTGCTTGTTGACAATGTCCACACATTCGACCTCGCCCTTTTCGAGCAAGTTTGACTTGAACTCTTGGTAGTTGATCAGCCGTGCATTGTGCTTGTTCTTCGAGTACAGGTAGTAGAACACGGCCACCGCGCCCACGCCGAGCCACGCGTTTCTGAGCGTAGGCTGATAGAAAAGACAGGCATTAATGCATGCACAGTGAATCGTCGTACGTCGATCGATGGCCTGTCCTGGTTTTGCTGATTCTGCTTTTGCTGCTGGTGCTGCTGCTGGTCCTTTTGCTGCTGCTTCTTGATCTCTTCCAGGATCTCGTGACGCGGCTGCTTCTGCTGCTGCTGCGTGCACGAACATTTAGGTTAAGCGCTCGCCATTGTGTGGCCGTACGTTGCCCGTAGGCTGCTGGCTCTGGCCGAGGTTCTTTTCGAGGCTCTTGAAGAACTCTTCTGGAGTCCAGCTCTTGGGCTGCTGCGGCTGCGTGCGCCTGGGCTTTTGAGTTGCAGATGGGACGTCGTCATCCTCGGCACCTTTGGTTTTCGACTCGCTCGTCTCTTCCTTGGACGAGGCCTTGTTGCCGCCAGGCGAGGCTCTGTCTGCCAGCGTCCGCGTCCACCGTGGGTGCGGCGCCGTGCGCTTTGCGGCGAGGCCGAAAAGACGTATCATGCTCAAGTGAAACGAGCGAAAAGCAAAGTACAAAACAAAGGCGAACTTCCAATTTCTGATTTTTCTGAATTTTCTTTTTTCTCGTTCAAAAAAAAAAAAAAAAACTTCAGTTTGGGTTAGGCGGTCTGACGATGGTTCTTGCACTCGGAGCACTCGCACTTGCCGCTCTCGCACACGCACTCATCAAATTTTCGGCAATCGGTGCATGTGCATCCCTCCTCGCAGTTGCATCGGCCGCTCTTTTGCGCACTACATGCATAGTCTTTCTCGTTGAGAAGGGCAGAGGGTTACAGGGGGTTACGTACCAGCCGTAGCACTTGGTGTGGCAGGAAACGCAGTGTGTCGGTGCTGTGTTTTATAATAAAAATGTTTTTGAATAATTTAATACAGTGACGTACTGACGGTGTCGCAGTTGCACCGTCCACCTTCGGAGTCTTGGTCCCTGCTCGTGAAAGGCGTATTAGCAAGACTCAAACACACAAGCAGCGCCACCCCCTCCCCTTTACGTACATGCAGCACTTTTTCATTGACGACGACATCGGGGTTCTGGCGATTTTTTCAAAAATGTTTTTTTTCCTCAACAGATTCAGATTGCTTCACATAGATGAATAAATAACATGGTACGATGGGTGATGTTTTAAAGTTGTACGATGTGGAAGGAGTGACTCTGACAGAGCGGCGCGCTTTTGTGTATGTGGTGTGTGTATGCGTGTGAGTAGTTGTTGTGTGAAAGGGAGGGACGAGACAGGGAAGAGAAGGGAGGGAAGAGACCGGGAAGAGGAGGGAGGGAAGAGACAGGGAAGAGAAGGGAGGAAAGAGAGGGAAGCAGAAAGGATGAAAAAAGTTCTAATAATTATTACTGTGGACGTGGGGGAGGGGCCAGATATTTATTTGACGCGGAAACGCCAAACGTAGGAGAGGAGTACACTTGAGGGAAGGGGACGTAATCACTCCTCGTTGATGGCGTCGAGGGAGACCGCACTGCGCATTCTCCAGCTTGGTGATCGCATCTGAGGGGAGGACGAGGCGCCAGAGGTGGGTGAGATGAAGCGCTCGGTAGAGTACCGGGAGATGGACAGGGGGCTGCTGGGCTCGACCTCGGGGTCGACCTCGCCCGTGCCGTTGTAGTTGTTGCCGCTGTCGTCGTCCTCCTCCTCAAAGATGACCTGGAGATTTCCGCCAGAGAGCGCGCTCCCGAGTGGCTGCATCAGGGGGGAGGTGAGCGGGGACGAGCCGTCGCTGTTGCTGTCGCCGCTGACGCTGCTGCAGCAGGACGATCGACGTCGCTGGGCCTTTGCGGCGGCGGCCACGGCACTAATCGAGTAGACACCGGGGATGCAATGGTAGCTGCCAAACGGACTGGACGTGTTTGAGAGGCTCTGCGGGGACAGGTAGCCTGATGTTGACGTTGGGGAGCTGGCGATGTCGAGCGAGGACATGGACGCCGACGATGACAAGCCCGACGACGACGACGACGAAAGCGGCGTTGTCAAGAGCAGTTTTGCCGGCGAGCCAGATGCCGACGACGGCGTGGCAATGCCGAGACCACTGTACCCGGTGCTAGATCCGGCGCTGCCGGGGGCCACGGGGGAACTGCTGCTGCTGCTGGACGACTGCGGGGAAAGGCCGAGCTGAGACACGCTCGTAGCGGACAAGGACCGCTTTTTGAACCGTAAAGAGGACGATAGCGACGCCGAGCTGCGCGACTGGGCCTGCTGTTGTGGTGTTGTCACGGTGATCGCTGCTGGTGGCTGCGACGAGGGTGAAAAATTTGGCGAGCTGGCCAGCGTGAACGCAGGCGTAGGCGACATGGTTCGTTTGCCCGTCAAAGGTGTGTGCGTCGCCAAAGTCTTTGCTGTTGGCCCCGCGGGCGACGACGGATCCTCGCGGACGCCAACGCTTGCCGAGTCCAGCATGAAGGAAGGGAGAGGTCTACGTTTGCTTATTTAGAAGTTGGCCTTTTTTTTTAGGGGGTCGACGAAAACTTGAACCAAAGATAGCAAGGCAAAAAAAAAAAAGGAAAACAAGGGGGGGGACACGCAACAGGGGGCACAGAGACTCACGGCATGTGCTTCTGAAGACTCTCTGCAGGACCGTGCGCCACCACTTCAATGGCTTTCCGTTCACAGGAACCCTACTCGCCAACAGCACGTGTGATGTGAAAAAATTGCCCGCCTTGAACACGAAAAAAAGGTTTTCTCCGGAAACCCCTGGTTTGCCGGGCTGAAAAATCCCGGTCCCGGCCCCCCACGTATATCTTTAGCGTTGCAGGGCGAAATGGCCCGAGGAAAACCGAACCCAAGACACAAAGACACAAAGACACCAAGGCGTCACGCGTCTTGCAGAAGTGGTTGGCAACACGCGCGGAAAAATTTCGCTGTGGGAAAAAAGTGCCTAGCAACAGACGCCCGCCATCTTTACCAGAGTGACTTTCCCGTTGCAACACAGGCTTACGACGACGACGCGGGACGAACGATGGCGGAAACTCTCATAGGCATCATTGGTACGAGGGTCTTGAGCTTGTGCCACGTGCACTGACACTCGGCGTGTCTTCTTGTTTTCTCGCCTTCTTTCTATCGCCGGACCCCCTCGGTGTGAAAAAACAAACAGGCAAGGACTTTGTGCTGACCGCAGCAGACACGCGAGCGGTTCGGTCCATCGTCGTGTTCAAGAACGACGAGGACAAGACAAAGCAGTTGTCTGACAAGGTGCTCATGCTGTTTTCCGGCGAGCCTGGTGATACCGTCAACGTAACAAAGAAAAACTCGTTCTTTCGCGTGTTCTGATCACCACTTCCCTATGTTCGAATCACGGCGCCCCCCAACAATGACGCTGGCGACGCGCACGCAGTTTGCCGAGTACATCCAGAAAAACGTCAAGCTCTACGGCATCACAAACAATATTGAGTTGAGCCCTGCCGCCGTCGCCAACTTTGTACGTGCCGAGCTCGCAAAGGCCCTCCGAAGCGCACCAAAGTCTGTAAACGTCCTCATCGCCGGCTACGATGACACCACTGGCCCCGAACTCTACTGGATTGACTATTTGGGGTCGCTCGCCAAGGTAACGTGCCAAGCGAGTCTGTTTTTTTTTTTTTTCCTTCTTCCTGTGCTTATTCCGTGTTGTCTTGTACAGGTCCCCTACGCCGTCCAGGGCTATGCCGCGTACTTTACGCTGAGCACGATGGACCGATTCTTCCAAAACGACATGACGCTCGAGGAAGCCAAGGACCTCCTGGGCAAGTGCATTCACGAGCTGCAGAGCCGCTTTGTCATGAACCAGTCGACTTTCCTCGTCAAGGTTGTCTCCAAAGAGGGCACCCAGCAGATTACTCTTTGAACATTATGTAATACCGGGGGGTTGGATGGAGTGGATGTTCGCCGGGATGCAGAAACAGATTCCTGAAAGAAAAAAAAAAAGAGTTTGTCGTTTACAGGGTTCTGTCTGCCCCTGCAGAAAAAGCGTCTGTACACTTCCAGGATGGAGCGACAACACAACTACCCGATACACGCGGCTATTTGGGCCAACGACGTGGTCGGCCTGCGCCAGCTGCTCAAGAGCTTGCCCAGGTAACGTTGGCCGCGAGAGTGGTTGTGCGAAAAAGGCGGAAGAACTAAAAAGTCGTTTAAGCAGGTCGAGCGACCCGCGCGGACCGGGCGGCGTGGACGAGTACGACAACCACGGCAACCCGCCACTGCACCTTGCACTCATGCTCAACCGCAAGGCGTGCATAGACGAGCTGCTGAAGACTGCCAACCCAGACTGTCGCCTGCAGTAATCCTCCTCCTTTACGACCGACGTCATGTTTCTGAGCCCAAAACAATAACACACAGGAGCCGCGACGGCTGGTCGCCCTTGGCCGAGGCAGTGTCGCTCGGCAACCGCGAGATCATCCATGACGTCCTTGAGCGTCGCTCGCAGCAAACACGACTCAGTCTCAAGCAACAGATGCCACTCGTCTACCAAAAGCTTGAACAGGTACCGTGTTTGTCGTTTGCTTTTTCTCATTGTAACTTGCCCCCTTCAGCTCGGCGACTTTAGGCTCGAGATGCACTGGTACCCCTCTCTCTTTCTCTGACAAACCAGCAAACCAGCAAACATTCACATTAAAAAAAACCCTTTTTTTTCCCTTTCAACAAAATAAGGCATTTCACCTCTTGGATCCCCTTTGTCTCCAACCTCTGCCCCAGCGGTATGGACCATCACCTTGAATCGAGGCCGTTGTGCTGACTACCCTTACAACCACACGCTACAGACACAAATGTCATCTTCAAAAAGGGCAAGTGCATCCGCTTTGACACGACCATTGCAGGCTTTGACCGGATGCGATGGATTCGTGGCAACCTGAGCCTGCTTGTTCTCAGCGACGACAACACGACCCGTAAGAACGTTGCTCTGGTACTCTGCTTACGCCTATCTATAGCGACAAACATGAGCATCTCCGACATGAAGGAGTTTCTCACTCGATACGGCATCTCGTACGCCGACTGCGTCGAAAAATCGGACCTGGTCAAGCGCGTTCAGGGCGTGCTCCAGCTACGAGCAAACAACAAGGCCACGAGCAGATGTAGCTATATGTTTATTTTTGCGTGGGGCTCACACTTTCCGATGCAGACGGGGATGTCTACATGCTCAACCACGACAAAAAAGTGTTTGCCGTCGTAGGCTCCGAGGCCGATTCGGAAGCCGACATTGAAACCCTCATCAACATCATGATGGCAGCCGAGCGCACATTTACCCAGTTTAACTCGAAAAAACTTCGGCACCAGCACGCAAAGAGCGGCTTCTGGGGCTTCCAGTCTGACCGGTAATCGGAAGGCTTTTTTTTTTTTTTTGATGCATTGCAAGCAGGAAAGAACGCGTGGGCGAGTTTGATTGCGACGTGTGGGATGTGCTCAACGTGGAACTCGTGACAAAGATTCGCACCGAACACATTGACGCTGCAAAGGCCGTGGCAAACTCGGACATGAACCCAGACTTCCGCGTTGATCCAGTGGTGCCAGACTCCTCGACCGCCCTCGCTAGCCAAGGCGACGGCTCCCAATTGCAAAACGCCTTTGATCAGTCTATGCAAGAGGCAAGTCAGTTCAGGTCCAGCCTTCCGCCCCCGCCCGCGCCCACTATCACAGCTGCGGATTATTTTGACTCGTAATTGTTTGTTTTTTTTCCCCCATTTTCCCCTGACATGATGCATTTCAAATAGGACAAAGTCCGGCAAGTCAACTCACCCAGACCATGTCGGACGGCCCCTGTCACAAAAGGTCCGGACAAAATCCTTTGCTGGCAAGGTGGGCGGGCTCGTTGTGCGTTGGTTTGTCTTTTTTTTTAAATTGCCCGATGTTTCCTAGATTTGGACGACGCAAAATTTCCCGCTCAGTCGCGACAACCTCTTGGCGATCCTGAGTACGATCGCACCGTCGTCGCACATTGTCCAGAAGATTGTCGATTTTCTCAAGATGGACTTGCCACCGGGCTTCCCTGTGCGCCTGGGTATTCACGTCTCCTCTTCTGCCTGGACTTGATGGGTTTTTTTTTTTGTTTTGTTTTTTTTTTGTCTTTGCAGAGGTCCCCATCTTGCCAATGCTCACCGTCCAAGTGACCTTCCAAAACTTCCAGGCCATGGCAAACCTAGACCCCGTGCTCTTCAGCCTCCACGACTACGCAGAGACTGATCGTGTCCTGTGAAAATAGTATGTGATAATTCTTTGTCCTTCATTTTTCATTCTTTCTTTGTTTCTTTGTTTCTTTTTTTCTTTTCTTTTCTTTTCCTTTCGGCATTCATCACTTGTTTTGTGTCATCGCACTTCATGCAAAATTATTGGCATTGTCTACTCGTGATCACTGTCACTCCCACTAAAGCCATCGGGACCCGACTCTGCCTCGTCCTCGTCGGCCGCATCCAACAATGCTGGCCCGATGCCGTCAATCTTCTCTTGCCACCAGTCGATTAGAGCGCTCTCAGCAGGTTGGACAGGATGTTGGAGACCCGCGATGGCACGCAGGAACTCTTGGGCTGCGCCGAGTTGGCTGAACGAGTCCACCGTCCACGCTGTCGTCGTCGCTCCACCCAGTCGATCGAGTGTCGATTGCAGGGCTGCCTCGTAGCTGGCGACGCTCTTCGCGTAGTGCTCTGGGAGGAACGACAATGGCCGGGCGGTCTGCAGACGACGCGCACCGTGCCGCCGGGCCGTCACAAAGCACCACGCGGCAGCCCACAGCCACACCCTCTGTACCGCGGCATCGTCGTCGGCCGGTCTTGAAAGCGACACCAGGTCAATGCACGATCGGCCCATGTCAAACCACGACTCGGGCGAGCTTGCGGCCACCTTGAGGAACTGCTGGTAGCACGTGTGCGCTTCGATCGTGTTGCCGTGGGCTCGCTCGACCCGTGCGGCCAGTCCCCAGAAGACGCCGTTCGTCCTGTCCTTGAGCGCGGCCGCCAGCATGGCCACGTACTTTTTGGCGGCCGTGACGTCGCCCATTTCGAGGCAGCAGCGCGTGGCCATGTCGAGCATCTCCGTGCGCTTGCTCACCTGCCGCTCAAACAGCGGAAGCGCCTCCTCCTCCACGATCCGAAGCGCATCAGCGAACTGGCCCCGTAGAAACAGCGCGTCGACCCGGTACTTGCACGAGGCCACCTTGTCGTCCGTGTCGCCCTTGCTCGCCGTGTAGCTGGCCTCCAGGAACCCGTACGGCTTCACCACCTTGGCCGTGTAGACTTGGGCACTGGCGGTCGCTCGGCGTTTCGCCTTGGCATCGGCGGCAACGTCCTGCACAACGTCGTCGTCGTCGAGGTCGAGACGGTCCCAGAAGTCCATCCCGAAACTACGACAGCAAAAACGAAATGCGCGATTTAAATGCATTTTGGACCGCATCTCAAACGCATTTCCAACGCATTTCCAACGCATCTCAAACGCGTCGCCGGAAAGGCTTTTGAAAGCATTTCTGACCGCCTTCGAAATGCGCCTGAGATGTGT
>Ga0302233_10001492_pt1 | contig 16163 bp, 22 predicted proteins | sample II_Palsa_N3_1_FD_193516 | JGI IMG/M metagenome (GOLD analysis project Ga0302233, IMG submission 193516) | Peat permafrost microbial communities from Stordalen Mire near Abisko, Sweden - II_Palsa_N3_1 | ecosystem: Environmental > Terrestrial > Soil > Palsa > Peat permafrost | place: Sweden... | reverse complement strand
GGGTAAAAAAGAGGAGATACTAAGTCTGACTACTTTTTGACTGATGGGCTGCCGGCTGCCTTGGTGGACAGCTTGTTGTCGTCGCGGAAGAAGAGACCGTTTTCGCTGAAGCGGTACAGGGCCGTGGGCAGGTCCTGGAACAGGCTGGTGTGGAACCGGGACTTGCTGACGGTCTTGGCGCTGTCGCTCACGGATCGGACAACGTTTAGTCGCACAAGGGCGTTGCCCACCTTGACAGCCTAGTTGTTATCAAAAAATGTGTTTAAAAAATACATAATAAAAATAATAATAATTACCTCGTCGCGCATTACTTGCTTTTCACGCACGAGCCAGTCCACTGCCTCCGAGCCGGTAAAGCACGCGCGATATGTTTTGATGCGGCGCAGCGTGCCCATGACTTGGATATCGCGAACCTTTTTTTATTATTTATTTCAGTCATAATATACCATTAGAAGTCGTACCTTGATCTTCCACCGAAACTCTTTGAGGAAAAAGACCCATTGGGGGTCGTTGACGGGTGACTCGCCCATCAGCTGCAACTGAGCCATGGCCACGAGGGCGCTCTTGACCAGCAGCGCCTTTGTGTCCTTTGTTGAGACGGTGTCTTTGAGCACTTGCAGCGATGGCGGCTGGGGAGTTTTCATTGGTTTTTAATAAATAAATTAAAAAAAACGATAAACATACTGCAGCAGCTGGGCTCGGAGGCTCTGGGGTCTCCTCCTTTGTGGGCGTTGTGGGGAGCTCGATGACCAGGTCGTCAAACTGCTGGATGAGGACCTCTCCCTCGTCCTTGACGTCGACTAGCTCTTCGTTGGCCGCCTCCTTGTAGGCGTCCTTAAGGTAGGTGATCGCGTCCACCAGCGTCGGCCGGTGATCTGCCTCGGCCTCGGTGCACTGGATGGCCATGTTGACAAACTCGGCCGGTGCGCCCTCCAGGGCCTTGGCCCGGATCTCGTCCTTGTCCAGACCGAAACCAGGGATAACGCGCTTAAAGTTGCTCATCGACGGCGACTTGCCCGACAGCAGCTCGCACAGGACCATTCCAAACGAAAAGATGTCGATTCGCTCTAAGGAAACAACGGTTAGTACCACACACACACACACACACACACACACAAACGAATAGTCTTAAATACCATCATAGTCTGTGCAAAACATTATCTCGGGCGCCTCAAACCACTCGCTTCCGAGAAAGGTCATGCGCTTGCTCTCGTCCGTGTTATCGGCCCTGGAAAAGCCAAAGTCGCACAGCTTTACGCCGCCCTCGACGGTCATGAGCACGTTCTCCGTCTTGACGTCCCTGTGGATGATGTGGTTCCTGTGCAGGTAGTCCAGTGCCTTTGCCATCTCGACGGCGATGCGGCAGCGGTCTGGCCACAGAGGCTTCTTCTTCTGGAGGTAGTCGCGCAGGTTACCGCCCTGGACAAACTCGGTGATGATGTACAGGTCGTTGCCGCTCTCGCCCGTGCTGATCCCCAGGAACTTGAGGCAGTGCGGGTGCCGCACCAGGTTGAGCACCTCCACCTCGCGCGCAAAGTACGTCTTGTAGTCGTAGTCGTCCTGGATGTGCACACGCTTGATCGCAACGTCCTTGCCGTCCCACTCGCCCTTGAACACAGAGCCAAACTGGCCGCGGCCCAGCAGCAGGCCCACCTTGAGCGCGCTGAACGGGATGCTCGTCGGGTGCGACGACGGCTTAGGAGGCGGCATTTTTACGAATCCCTTTGTTTTTATCACAGCCGGGGATTAGTTTCAGCTCTCAAACGCCAAACACAGGACAGAATAAAAACACAACCAGCTACACACAAAGGAATAGCGGCGCAGACGCAGGGAACAACCACCCCACCCCACCCCACCCATGGCCACAGGCCGGCCGCCGGCCAGAGATAAGGACAAGCCTACGAGATCTTCCCACAAACGCCATTATTTGAAAGCTTGGCCCTAGCGACCGCAAATTCTTAGTCGATATTCTTTATTATATCGACTGAGCTTTATGCTGCGCGTTGTTTGGGGGTCCTAAGTCAGGCTGCCTCGCTCTGTTTGCGCGTGCGTGCACCGTCCTCTTCGCTCCCTGTTGAACTCACACGCCCCTTCTTCTTCTGCACGTCGACGGACCCAACTCATTACTCCACTCCCTCGCGCTCTCTCTCTGGCGCACGCCACATCGTTCCATCGACTTCTCTTTGTGTGGTCTCACTGGATCGTTCTGTCGCCTTCCCCGTCCAATCTCTCCAACGAACTGAACTCATCAGGCACATATTTTTAATCCGATTTCTTTCTTTCTTCTTTCTTTCTTTCTCTTCAGTTCTTCTTCTCTGGTGCAGTCCACTAAGATTTGGCGAGGTTACTAACCGACGCTCTCCTAGTTGCATATGGAGGACACCATCGCGCTCAACCGACGCGCATTTGCCGACGCGACGTTTGCGGACAAGTTCAAGCTGCTGAGGGGGCTCGCCGCGCTCTTCTGTGACGTGGTGGACCTGGAGCGGCTGCGGGACAACGGGATGGCGGTGGATGCCGGGCGGCAGAGCGAGCTGATGGCGCTGCACCAGCAGGCCTTTTGGACAGGGACGCAAATCCGCAGCCAGCGGCTCGTGCTGACGACGGGGCAGCAGGCGGCCCTCGTCAGCTTTGTCAAGACAGGGACCAAGGCGCAACACTGCTTTGTGGCGCTGGCCAGGCAGACGGACGTGCTCGAGGACGAACTAATCGACCTGCTGGTGGACGTGGTCGAGGACGCGTACCACGACGTGCTCGTGACAGAGGTGCTGCTGTGTGGCCATGCGGACGGGGCGGTGGCCGCGGTGCGGCTGCAAAAGGTGCTGCTGGAGAGGGAGCCGCTGCTGCCGGTTTGCCGTGCGTTTGTGTTTGTGGCCGACAGCGCCGTGTTTGTGCAAGGCGATGCCGCCGGCGCCGAGCAAAGTGCGGTCGTCTTCGGCATTGCTGCGTCGCCTGCTCTCGATCCCTCTCCGTCCGCAAACAGCGTGCTCGTCAGCCACGGCAAGATCGACATCGACACGGCCAAAGGCCTCTCGAGCAACGACGCACACGTCCTTGCTCCGTTTCTGAAGCTGTCGATCCCCGGGGCTGCCGACTGAGTGCATTAACGACAGCCAGTGTTACAAAATTTAAAAAAAAAATTTTTTTTTATTTTTTACAAAACACGTTTGGGAAGTGTGACTGACTCACGCGTCCCAAGATCTTTTTTTTTTCCGGTGACCCTTCAAAAAGATGCAGTCCGACTACACCACCCTCCACGACTCGGACTCGTACGAGGAGCACCAGCCCCCTCAGCAGTACGGCGCAGCGGTCACGGTCAGCGTCGGCGGTGGCGCCGAGCAGGTCGGTGCCGCCGAGACCCTCCAGGCGTACCCACAGTCGTACCAAAACTATACACACTCCGGCAATAATAACACGGCCCCTCCGGCGGACTACCGGTTCGGCGAAACGGCGCAGTGGAACGCCGAGGAGGGCCACAGCACGGGTGAGCAGGCGTGGGCCAAGGTCAAGGTCGCGTGGCGCACGTTTGTGGCCGGCTTCATGGGCCTGGACTCTGCCCTGACCGGTGAGCTCGACACGGACGACCACCCGGACAAGTCTGCCGACGCGCTGCAGCGCGAGCGCGAGATCCTCGAGTACACGGACAAGCGCTACACGACCAAGTGGAGCAAGCGCATGCGCGAGCTGGCCAACAAGGAGAACGAGCACCTGCACAAGTTTGTGGACCAGAACGCGGCAAAGGAGGCCGAGGTCCTGCTCAACAACTTTCTGTTTGAGCACGAGGAGGTCCAGAAGCTGAAGCTCTACGGCGAGGACGCGGAGAAGAAGGCCATCATGCTGTGCAAGTACGCGATGATCCCCGGCACGTCGCGCCGCCTCCACCACAATGTCATCATTGCCCTCACCAACCGACGCCTCATTGTTGTTGGAGCCGACCACAATGCCTTCTTCTCGCGCACGCTCAAGAACAACGTCAAGGACGTCGAGTCCATCGCGTTCGACTCGATCGACGACACCCTCCGCAAAGAGTCGGTTATGATCCAGGTATTTTATATCTGTGTTTCAGTTTGTTTCAACCGCGTTTCAAAGATTGAGCGCATTCGCACAAACAGCTCGGTCTACTTTTCGCTGCCCCTGCACAGCGTTCGCGATGCCGTCATGGACTTCTCCACCGCCTCGCTCAGCGCCGCCTCGGCCGAGATCTTTTTGCGCTACCGCATGTCGGGCCTGGTGCTGCTGGTCGGCCTTGTCCTCATCATCTTTGGCGCCATCTTCAACAACGTCCTCGCCATCATCGTCGGCTGCGTCTACCTCCTCCTCGGCATTGTCTGGCTCGCCGTCGTCCTCTTTGTCAAGCCAAAGCCCATCCGTAAAACGGAAGAGCTCGACACGGTATTTTTTTTTTTTTTTTTTTTTTTGGTTTTTTGGAGTGACTTTTTTTGAACTAACCCGATGCGGCAGGCAATCAAGAAGCTCGCCCTCCTCTACCCCAACGGACGCTTCGATTACGCCAACTGGACCGTTGCCCTCGGCGGCGGCACCGTGGTTTCGCTGGCGATGAGCGTTCCCGCGCCGTTCAACATCCTTGTGATCATTTTCGTCTGCTTTGGTGTATTCATCTTTGCGTTTGGAGGCATCATTACCGGCTTTTTCACTCGCAGTGCGTCCAAGCTGGCTGGCAAAAACGACGAGGAGGAGGAGGACAAGGCTGCGTTCCGGGTAAGTGGGGAAACGGAAAAAAGATAATGAGTATTATTTTTTTGAAACGACATGTTTCAGGAAATCAACGCCGACATCGACTACAACGAGCTCGACTTTGAGGACATCAAGTTCCTCAACATCCGCCTGCGTCGCCGCTTCGTCATGGTCAAGTACGTCAAGGCCTGGTCCGACAAGATGAACTTTAACGAGGAGCCCTCGGAGGGCGACGCCTTCACCCACGACGAACCCTCTGTTCAGCTGCGCGGCTGGAAAATCAAGGGCACCTACCGCGAGATCAACGTCAAGCTGTCCCGCGTCGTGTTCAACGTCCACGAGTCCACCGACGACCGTGTTGCTGCCCGCATCATCACCGCCCTCCTCGGTGCCTCGGCCCAGCAGAACCAGTACTCGCCCTACCCGATGCCTACCCTTTTGGCCTAAAACGCAGTCCCCCCCTCCCCCCCTTTCTTTTCATCAGTACGGTATTTCAGTTGTTTCTTTTTTTGGCTATGCAAAGATCCAGGTTGTTACAACAAGCAACGAAAAGCAGCAAAAGAAACCTTTTTTTCTCCAGGCTTCGTTTTATTGCAGTTAAAAAGGTAGTGTACTGGAGGGGTAGCTCATTCTTGTGCAGTTAGTCTTCGGGAGGCGGTGGCGGCGGCAGACCCCAGTTTTGCGGTGGCGGTGGGAGGGCACCGAGAGGACCGCCGCTGCCCGCAAAAAACGAGGGAGGCGGTGGCGGCGGGAGATCTGGGAACGGCGAGGCGGCTGTCGGTGTCGTGGGCGCAAGGCCAAGTAGCCCTCTCAGCTCATCCTTGCCCATCGTCCGCGACGCTGCGAGCTGCTCGCTCATTTTTTTCCGGTAGGCATCTGCCGTTGGGCTGCTGTATTTTGCCCTACACGCCAAATAGTTTAATACTCGCAGCGTTTTTTTTTTTTTTTTTTTTTTTTTTTTTTGATTTGACTTACTTTGCGTCGACGGGCTTGAACGCCTTCCAGTGCGTCCCGTGGCTCTCGTAAAACTTTCTAGCGCGGTCGTTGCCGCCAAGCTGCATATACATAAGGTTGTCGGCCTTCCATTTGTCGAGGCCGACCGACTGTACAAAGGTGAGGTGCACGCCGAGAGACCGGTGCGTGCCGGAACAGCGGATGCAAATAAACGCCCCGTGTGTTACTGGGGTAACTCGCATTAATACGAACAACAGCAGAGAGACAGGTTGGTGGTTACCACTCGCCCATTCCGGCTTTGGCGTCAGGCAGTCAAAGCAAAGTGCATTGGTGGGGTCCGATTCGACGATCGACTGCAGGAACGCGTTCTGTTGGTCCTGGTTGAACGTCCCGAGCTCGGCATACGTAAACGGTCCATTGGCTAACACCACGATCGGTTCAAAAGAAGGGAAAACAAAAGGCAAGCATACAAATGGAGACATCCGAGTGTGCCAAGGAAGACGGCGTCGAGGGCGCCGAGGGCGTCGCTTGCATGGGCGACGGGATCGATGCCACAGGCTTGTCCACTGCTGCCGTTCTGTTTGGATCGGGTTTCAACAAGACAAACAGCAACCCTTGCGGTTACTTTGGAGGACCCAGGGCATTGGGTGGTGCGTCCTTGGACCCCACGCTTTTTCTTCGAAACGGGTTCTTGAAGAAGCCCCCGCCACTGCCGTCCTTCCCTTTCCCCCCCGGAAAGGGCTTGAACTCTGTGTCCTATGGCCATGCTCGGTTTCAGGCTGGCTGCATAGGGGGGAAAAAACATACTGCGACCACCACGAGCTTCAGGTTTGGCACGAGCATGAGGTACTCGAGATCGGTCAGCTCGACACCGCCGTCTGTGTACAGCTTGATCAGCGCACCCTCGCTGGGCGGGTAGCCGTACGCGGCCTGGTAGCAGCTCTTCTGGACGTCGCCTGAGCGTCACAGTGGTGGAAGTAAAAAGGATTAGTAGACTGAAAAACGGGCGCTAGGACAGGTACCTAGCGACATCTTGCCAGTCAGAGCGAGCGTCTTGGCCGTCGACACGCCGCCGTCGTTGCGGTGCACGTTCACGTTCATGCGCGGGGCCTACTTCAAAAGGTCGTCGTGAGCTTTGTTTATGGCTTCCCAGAGCTATTTTTGCGGGTACGTCCCCAATCCGAGAAAAAAAAAAAATAATAAAAGCAAGCAGGAAAAAACACAGCATAGCATAGACTAGCAGCAGCAGCAGCAGCAGCACGCCGTGCAGATCGTGTCGTAAAAGGCCTCATTTTCCCGCTGAAACAGCCCACCTGGCTGAAACAGCCATTCGCCATTTTAGCAAAGCCCATCGCCCAAACCAATTTCCGACCCGCACCTTGTTGTGTGAAATGAGCAACGAGGAGCAGCCGCTGCTCGGCCGCGACCTGGGCCGTGATTGCGTGGACAGCGGCAAGGATGCTGGGGGACGGCCGCCGTTCCGTTCGGCAGCTGGTGGTGAGTGGTGCATTGTACGTGATTCCGCTATCTAACAATGTTTCGCTGTGACTAGAGGTCGATGCAGAGGCACAGGCGCCAAAGGACGCGGGGTACGTCACGTACGGCGTGTTCTTCCTCGTGGGCATCGGCATGCTGTTCCCCTGGGTAATGAATTGCACCGCAATCCGACCTGAAAAAGAACCTGTAGAACGTGTTTATCACGGCCACGGGGTACTACGACTTTGTGTTTGAAGGGACCAGCTTTGAAAACAACTACAACAAGTATGTTTTTTTCCTTTTTGGTCCCGTGTCTCGTATTCACCTTCGTTTTTTTATAAGCTGGATCGGCATCGCGTACAATTTGGCCAACCTCGGCGGCCTCTGTGCCCTTTTGTACTCGAGTTCGCGCGGCTGGGACCGCCGGTTCTCGACCGTCCATCGCGTCAACGCCGGCTTCTACGTCGGCGTGGCGGTGTTTTTGTTTGTGACGGCGACAATCTATGTCAGCATTGACCCAGAGGCCTACTTTGCGATTACGCTGCTGTGCGTGATCCTGTGCGGCATGATGACAGCCCTGATCCAGAACGGCATCTTTGGCATCTCTTCAAAGTTTCCGTATGCTGTCGTCCGCTTTATGCTTAAATTGAAAAGTAAATTTGGCAAATATTCTTAGGTCAACGTATAATGCGTCGATCATGACGGGCCAAACCCTCGCAGGCACCCTCGTCTCGGTCGTGGCCATCCTCACGACGCTCGTCAAGGACCCCGGTGCAGTGGCCGATCTGGCAGCAGAGCGGCTCTCTGCATTCATGTACTTTGTCGTCGCCGTGGTCATCTTGGCCGCGTGCGTCGCTGCGTTTTGGTACGTGCAGCGCCTGCCTTTTTACAAGCACCACTACGGTGGCGGCAAGGTGGCGAGCACGCAGGCAGCCGGGGAGGAGAGGAAGGAGGGGGAGGACAGCGACGACGACAATGACCACAGCAGCGTCGGCATCATCAACGAGGAGGAAGGCAACATCGAGGCGGCAGTGGAGGAGGCCAGCACGTACATTGGTGTGGCCAAGAGGGTGTGGGACCTTGGCCTGGCCGTCTTCTACGGCTTTGTTGTCACGCTCGCCGTCTTCCCGACGCTTGTCCAAAGAGTCCAGTCCACGACCGAGTCTGACGCACGCATCTTTGGCGACTTGTTTGTGCCGTGGGTCTTCCTTCTGTTCAACCTGGGCGACCTGACAGGGCGTGTCCTGGCCGACTTCCTCCCCGTCGTAAAGCACAACTACCTCCTCATGGTCTCGCTCTTGCGCTCAGTCTTCTTCCCCCTCGTCCTCCTCAGCAACATCAAGTTCACCGACATTGACGGCAACGACCTGCCCCTCTCCCTGCCCGCCCTCCTCACGTCGGATGCCGTCTGGTGGCTCATTGTCTACATGCTGGGCACGACCGGCGGCTATGTGGCCTCGCTCTCGATGATGTACGGGCCCAGCAGAGTCACGGCAGGGCACGAGAAGGAGAAGGCCGGCATCATCATGGTCAATTTCCTCGTCTGGGGCCTCTTTGCCGGATCCATGAGCTCGTTCCTCCTCTACGGCATCCTCTGCAACTGCAATCCCTTCATCTAAAAATAAAATAAAAAAGCCACTCAAGGAGGGAAAAAAAAGCAAATGTAATGTTGATAAGAATGTAAATGTACATGGTTGATGTTCAAAAAAGGAAATGCTCACTTATTTGATAGAGCACGTGGTGCCTTCCCTGATCGGAATGCTGCAGCGGCCGCATCCTCCTGCAACCTCAAGCGCGTCTCCTCCTCCGGGGTCAGTGTCCAGAACTTGCGCTTGTACCACCGCCTCAACTGCGAAAACAAAAGAAAAATAAAAAATACGGATGCGCATCAGGACGTACGCCTGAAAACACATGCTCCCGGGGACCGAAATCGACCTCAAAGACCATGTAAAACGCGACCACTGCATGCGCGCAATCGCCAGGTCAGTCGCTCGCTCAGTAAACTGGTGAATTGTACCTCCTGTCAAGGCGTACGTCCCGATTTGCAGCCATCGGCGCGCACGAAGCGACAGGATGTTGGGGTCAAAGTCGGCAGGGAACGACGGCTGCAAGCCCCCGTTGGTGGCGGCGCCCTCGGCGGTCTGGCGGAGAACGGCTGCGGCGGCTTCACGTGTTTCGCGCGACATGATTTTTGTAAGTTTGGTCCCCAGGAGGACCTTTTTTTTTGGTTTCTTTTTCGCGGCGGATCAGGCAGTGTTGGTGCTTTCTGGACTTGGGGGACTTTATCTAGTTGTGAGTCATGGGCACTGGTGAATTCATGCTCGTTTTATTCCGATTTTTATTTTTAGAAACTTTTTTTTTCTTTTTTGGATCCAATGGGCTTTCAGCGGCAAGCCCACCCGCCGTGTCTGCCAGAGGGCCGGAACTGACCAGTCAGCAAAAATCGTCGCAGTCGAATCGGGACGGCGCAGTCCTGCTGTTTTGAAAAAGAAAAAAACTGAAATAAACAATTTTCCGAACTGGCGCTGCGTGCTGGAAAATGCAACCGACCGCCGCCATCCAAAACCTGATTGCACGAGGCACCAAGCTCGTGGCGACAATGGGCCCGTCGACGAGCAAGCCAGATGTGCTGCGCGAGCTGATCGTCAACGGCCGTACGTCGAAGAAAGGACCGAGGAAGCCTTTTCCCAAAATAACCGGCATAAACAGTGAATGTGGCCCGCTTCAACTTCAGCCACGGGACGCACGATGACCACCAGGCGCGTCTGGCGATGCTGCGTCAGCTCGCGAGCGAGACGGGGCGCAAGGTGGCGGTGCTGCAGGACCTGAGCGGTCCCAAAGTGCGTTGGACGTGCTCACGTCCACAATTAATTGGAGCATAGGTGAGAACAACCGACACCGAGGGCGCCAAGCTGTTCAACCTCTCCATGGGCGACAAGTTTACGATCGTGTCCTCCAAAGACGTGCGCACGCATTTGCTTTCTAAACGCCAATTAATTTGCATTTCGCGTCCCCTCGCTGGCAGTTTGTCGGCGACATCATGAAGAAACGCACGGGGACGACCTACACCCGGCTGGCCCAGGAGGTCAAGAAGGGCGATCGCGTGCTGCTGTCGGACGGGCTGATCGGGATGCGCGTGACCGAGGTCAACGGGATCGACGTCGTGTGCGAGGTGCTCAACGCGGGCGTGCTCAAGCCGCGACAGGGGATCAACCTGCCCGGCGTAAAGATGGGCATCGGGGCGCTGACGGAGAAGGACACGGTCGACCTCAAGTTTGGCCTCAAGAACGGCGTCGACTGGGTCGCGCTGTCGTTTGTGCGCTCGGCAAACGACGTCAAGGAGCTCAAACAGGTCATTGCACACTTTGCCGCAGAGAACACGATCGACCCAGTAAAGCTGCCCAAGGTCATGGCCAAGATCGAAAAGCCCGAAGCAATGGACAACCTCAATGGCATATTTTCCTTTTATTTAGTTATTTTTCAAATTGAATTGTTATTTATTTTTTAGAAATCCTCGACGAAGTGGACGGAATCATGGTCGCACGAGGCGACCTGGGCGTGGAAATGCTCCCGCAGGAGGTGCCCATTGCCCAAAAGCGGATCGTGTTTGAGTGCAACCGCCGTGGCATCCCCGTCATCGTCGCCACGCAAATGCTCGAGTCCATGATCCAGTCGCCGCGCCCCACGCGAGCCGAAGTCTCTGGTACAGAAACACGTTGCTCTTTTCTCCAATCCAAAGCAATAACACCGTGAAAAAAAGATGTATGCAACGCCATCTTTGACGGCGCCGACGCGTGCATGCTCTCGGGCGAGACCGCCTCGGGAGCGTTCCCCGTCGAGGCCGTCAAGATGATGAGCGACATTGCCATCACCGCCAAAGCCAACCCGGACGTCGACACGAGCCTGGCCGAGCAGGGCACGATCGACAAAAAGGCATTCACAAAGTCCAACCTGGCCAAGTACAGCGTCGGAGCAGCCGCCGTCGCGATGGCCAAGAGCGTCGGTTCCAAGGCCATCGTTGTTTTCACCTACTCGGGACGCTCGGCCCTGAGCGTCGCCCGCCACCGCCCCAACATCCCCGTCATCGCCTTCACGCGCAGCGAGGAGGTCGCGCGCCACCTCGTGCTCTCGCGCAACGTCATCCCGTTCGTCGCCGACGAGTTCCACACGATCGTCGAGATTGGCGAGTATGCCACAAAGTTTGTCAAGCGCGAGGGCATTGTCCAGCCGGGCGAGTCCTTTGTCCTCACGGCCTCGCATCCTCTCCTCCACACCCACCTGCCCAACAACTTTGTCAAGATCGTCGAAGTCGAATAAAAATTCTCAGCGCCCACGTGGTGTTAATTATGGCTGTTCACTACGAGTTTCCTCCCCAGACCATGCCCTGTGCGAAAACGGTGCTCGTCGTGCTTGCCGCCGCGCTCGTGCTGGCCGCGCGGCAGGCGTCGGCGTACGACGGCACGGCGTTCGAGTTCAACGTGACCTCGGTACGCACTCATATTTGTCGCCTTGCTTTTTTTTTGGTCCTGACAGGACGTGCAGGGAGCCGTGCAGTTTCACTGCAGTGAAATGTACGCGCGTTCAAACATCCCTGGCGCCATGCAGGACGCCACTATGAGACGTGCGTGAGCCACCGCTGTGTTGTTGTTGTTTCTGATCCATAGTAAAAAAAAAACATGCACAGTGTCGGTGCAAGACAACCCACCAACGTCGTTCTATGCCATCTTCAACAAGGCAGAGTACACCGTTGGCTACACAGAGGACAACGTGGGCGCCTCGACGGTACCCCGCTGACTGGGCAAAGCACGCTAACCCCCCCTAACTCCCTGATAAAATAGCATACGTTATGCACACAACTTCTCTTTGATGCGAAAAAGTGCGGCGTCAGCCCTTTGGATCAGCTCATTCTGATCCCGAAGGACCCCAACGCAGCCAATGGCTCACTCACACCCGTCCTCCTGCAGCACACCAACGCGGGCGACATCCTGGACGAGTACATTGTGCCGAAAAAAGGTAAAACCCGTTTTTTGTCATTTGTGATCTGCACAATTCATCGCTCCCATTGAAGGCAAGTACTGCGTCGCGCTGCTCAATCGGGGAACTGTTGACGTCGCCGCCAAGATCTCCCTGCAGTTCCCCTATGGCAAGCTGCCGCCGATCAAGTACCCCTACCTGCCTGTATGGAATTGGGGGGAGGGAAACATTTCCACTAAGACCCGTCCTTTTTTATCGGCAGTTCTACGGCTTCAGCGGTCTGCTCTACCTGATCATCGGTATGATCTGGGTCGGCTTGTGCATGTACCATTGGCAAAATATCCTTCGCGTAAGACTTGCTGCTTCGTCTCGCGTGTTTTTTTCTTTCACAAACCAAACAAATAGATGCAAATCTACATTTCGGCAGTCATCTTTTTGTACATGCTTGAAAACACGTTTGCGTACGCCCACTATGCCAGCTGGAATGATGTCGGCGAGGATTGTATGTGGCTTTTATTTATAATAGTTAACTTTTCTCCCTATTTACAGCGGATGCCCTCGTTGCGTTTACGTGTCTCTTCACGGCCCTCCGCAACAGCACCTCTCTTGTCTTCCTCCTCGTCATGTGCATGGGCTACGGGCTTGTCAAGTATGAGACGTCTATGAAAAAAATAATTTTTTTTAAAAAGAAAGCCTTCTGCAGGCCTACGCTTGGGCAAGAGTGGAACCGAGTACTATTCCTGGGCTTCCTCAACTTTATCTTCAACGCGCTGTACAATTCGGAGATGATATCATCGTCTGCGAATGCGCCCATCGGGCTCGTGCTGGTGTACATTATCCCTCTGGCCATCACCATTACCATCTTCTACGTCTGGACGTTGAGCGAGCTCACTGCGACCATCGCCAAGCTGGCACTGCGAAGACAGTCGGTCAAGCTGCGGACGTACGTTAACCTGCGACGTGTCCTCTACTTTGCCTTTTTGGAGCTCGTCATATTTGTTGCCGTTGCAATCGTCCAGCAGCAGGACACAGCAAACATCGACCTCTACTGGGACTCGCTCTGGTTCACGACCGACTGCTCCCTCACGTTTGTCTACCTCGTCGTCCTCGTCGCCGTCCTCATCTTGTGGCGACCCCGTGCAAACAATATCCGCGCCGGAGTTGAGCAGCTCCCCTCGGACGACCTCCACGACGACGACTTTGACGAGGTCGAGCTCGACCGCGTGGCCATCGTTGGCAGCATCACGTCGGACAAGCTAAAGTCCCGAAAGAGCAAAAAGGCGGCCCCCCAGGTAACGGCACGGCTACGCGTTTACTGTTTTATTCAAAACCCTCCAACCCGTTACTACTAGGAGGAAGAAGACCCGCTCAAGTGGGTCGAGGAAAACATCCCCGATTTGCTTGACGAGGAAGGTGACATGACATTGTCCAAAGACGACCAAGCACAGCTTATTCGCGACGAGCTCTCCAAGATAAACTAGACGCAGTTTCTTTTTGTTTTTATATTTTATATCACCCCAACCCCCAAGACGGCCTGTCTATCGTCCCCTCTTTCTAAGTCTCCCTTTGCTTTAGGGCGGTGTGCATGCTAGTTGCCTTTGTACAGACAGAGTAAAATTTGTGCCGAGACAATGAAGAAAAAAAAACGAAAAAAAAAACGCTTTTGTTAAGGAAAAAAAAATTTTACATGCGCTGCTCAAACTGCTCGATGAGCATGGACAGGGGCTGCATTTCCCGCTTCTCGATCAGTTGGAACTCTTGTGAAAACAGCAAAAAGTGTTTGAAGCAGGTGTTCAAGTGGGCTACAGCACGCACGTCAGCATTCGGACCACACTACACTTTTGTCGTTGTGTCTTACCTTGTTCGCCCAGTGACTCAATCATGGGCAAATGTGCATGGTAGATGTGCGCATAGACACGGAACAGTCGCTTGAAGATGTTCTTGACAATGTCCTGGAAGTTTGGCGGGAAGTCGACGTCGACGCGCGAAGGGAAGATCTCCTCCTGGTCCAGCTGGTCCTGCACCCATGTCATCAGGTTCTCCATGTAGTCGGGGGCCGACAGTTTCACCGGCTGGTTCGTCCCGGCATCTGCCCAGTAGTATTCGTATCTATGAATGCATGTCAGCATTTGAACAAGGGCGAGAGGGCCCGCGTACTTGGTGCCAGCGTTCATCACGGGGCAGCTCTCCTCGTTGCAGAACTCGGCGATGCTACCGTACAAGAGGTTGATCTGGTTGAAAAAGTCGACGGCTGCATGGCATGGTAGGTAGGGTACGGTGAGCAACACAGCGGGGCAATAACAACAAACACAGACGTTACTGTTGACGGCGAGCCACTCGTACAGGTTCTCGTTGTCGGGCAGCTTGACGGCCTGACGCAGGTCGCCGCTTCCCAGTGTCGTCACGAGGAACTCGTGCAAGCGGTTGCTGTTTCGGGAGCAAAAGCACTGCCTGTCAGTCCACCACCGCCCCTGCTTCTCGTTCGTGCTATTTACCCTGAGGCGCCCTTGAGGTTGAATGACCGCTTGGGCTTGAACGTCTTGTCGTCTCGACTGTAATTTCCCCGGTCAGTCAAGCACACGGCCGCCCTCCAAAGAGAGAGAGCGGTTCAGCAAAGCAAAAACGTACAAGAACGTGGACCTGAGCTGGTTCAGCATCTTCCTTGTCTCCGCAACTGGGGGGTCGTTTGGCAAGGAGGGGAGGAGTTTCTGCTGAAAAGCAAGGGTTAAAAATAGACCACGAGACTGTCACAAATGCGCTCGGGCTGTTTTTCGCTCGGTGGTGTGGGTGTTGTCGTGTCGAGTGGTGTGTTTTGTGGTGCGTGTTGCGTTGTGGTGAGTGGTTTGGGGGGGGGTGCACAGAGGCGACAGAGGCGTGACATAAAAAAACACGCATCGAATTAGGGGGGCCACACTTCAGTAAAATATGTCGCTGGCGGATTTGCCGAGCGAAGTCCTCACCCAAATCGCGGGGTTCCTGGACCAGCCCACGGACGTGGCGCATCTGATGCAGACGTGCCGCACGATGCGCGACGTGTGCGTCCAGGAGGAAAACCTGTGGCGCAGGCTGCTCCACAAGCACAAGAACCTCACGTTCAAGCTGCCGTCATTGACCTGGAGGGAGCAGTGTTTGTCCGACACCTCGGGCGTGTGCCGGCATCTGAACGAGCTGGACGGGGCCACGGGCGACCTGCTCAGCAAGACGATGGCTGGGGCGGCCATGCACAACGAAGGGCAGGCGTGCAAGGGCGAATCATGCAGTGTTGTCCTCCCTGACCTGTGGGTGTGTCTGCACCCAGACTGCGGCAACGTCGGATGCGGCAGGTACAAGCGTGAACACGGCCTCAGACACTTTGCACGGAGCGAGCACCCGCTCGCCATCAAGCCCAGGTAAAATAACAATAGATAAACAAGTATAATAAATACTACGCCTTAGGACCATGTTTTTGTACTGCTACGTGTGCCTGAAGTGGGTCGGCAGCATCGTGGAACCCGAGCTGGAGCAGCACCGCATGAGGGAGATTCTCATAAGCCTCTTCCCCGATCTCAGCGACAGCAAGCATGCGTTCTGGGCAGAGATGTCGTTGCGAATGCAACACCGCTTGACCGTTTCCAGGGGCTTGTCGAGCGACCCGAAAAAAATGTACCTGGTCCACCCGTCCCTGCGCGACCAGTTTGACGACTTTATCCTGGGCAACTGTGTCCGGCCCCCTGCCATGGAGAGCCGGGGCCAAGCCAATCTTGCTCATCGCTTCACGACAAAAACGTTTTTGACGCACGGCTGGGTACGACTCCACTAAATCTCGAACCGCGTTCTAATGCTCTTGCTGGCTGGCAGGACTATTGCTTTACGACCGCGGAAAGCTGGGAGCTGTACCGCGACTATTACGGCGTCCAGCCTGAAATCCGTGTTGACTGGGCGCTGGCCTCGACGCGTTCGCAAGACACCAGGAACCACCTCAGACAGTTGTTGCGAGGGATTGAGGAGCGCCCAGCAGCGATCCACTTGTGAAAAGAATTGTGTTGTGTCGAATAAGAGGGAGGGAAAAAACAAGGAAAACAAAC
>Ga0302233_10001491_pt1 | contig 16168 bp, 16 predicted proteins | sample II_Palsa_N3_1_FD_193516 | JGI IMG/M metagenome (GOLD analysis project Ga0302233, IMG submission 193516) | Peat permafrost microbial communities from Stordalen Mire near Abisko, Sweden - II_Palsa_N3_1 | ecosystem: Environmental > Terrestrial > Soil > Palsa > Peat permafrost | place: Sweden... | reverse complement strand
GATTTGCTTGTAGTCCATACCTTCATACTTGTGCATCAGAACGGCCATACGTTGGCGCTCCGGCAAAGCCATAACGTGCTGGCGAATAGCGTTGAGGCGTTCCCGGCGAAGAAGGCCGGCTTCAGCGCCAGGCGTACTGTCTGCGACATCGGGAGTCGTTCCGGTCTCGGAGTCGGCCTCGTCGAGATAAACCGTGGAGGCAGCGCGCTCGTGCCTGGTGTCGCGAGCATAGTTGACACCCAGATTGGTGGCAATGCGGTAGAGCCAGGTGCTGAAACGGGCCTCGGCGCGGTAGGTCTCGCGGGAGCGGTAGACCCGAAGGAACACCTCCTGCGCGAGCTCCTCGGCAACGGCCTGGTTGTGGACCATCCGGTACATGAAGTGGATGATCGGCTTCCGGTACTTCTGGATAAGAAAGTCAAAACCCGCCATATTGCCGGTGCGCAGCTCCAGCATGATGGCAGCGTCATCCATCTGGCCGAAGTCACCGGCAGCGTGGTGGCTCTCGGCAGCCTGGAGGTTTTCGAGGAGTCTCGGGTTGATCGCCAGAGTTGCCATATCATCCATAACCCGACCTTCGTCGTTGGGTTGCGCTGCCGTTCCGAATTCTGGCGGATTCTTCTCGCTGCCATCGGAAGCAGGGGCGGGGGGGCGAGGACGACCGGGCTGGGGAGGAATAGCGGGCATCCTTCTGAATAATTGTACTGCCGGGAGAAGAGGAGTACGAGTGGCGTCTTCAACAGGTTAGGAAGAATCCGAGCAACAAATCTGGCTGGATGAAAGCGCAGATGATATTCTTGACTTACATCTTCGCCGGATGGTTCCCGCAACCTTCTGCAGCGATTGCAGGGCGCATAACTCAGCGGTAGAGTGCCACCTTCACACGGTGGAAGTCGTAGGTTCGAATCCTGCTGTGCCCACCATCAAATCAACAACTTACAAAGATCCGGCATCTCGATTTGGTGCCATTTGGTGCCAAAGTTCAAAAAACTGGCACCAACTGCGCTGGTTTCTACCTATCGGAAGCTGCGCTTGCCTGCTGTTGCTGTGCCGTTGTGGTGAACATGTCATAAACCGTTCCTACCATCTGCTGCACGCTCTCCGGCAGTTCCTGCATGTACTCGTTCGTGGTGGTGTCTGCTCGCGAGTGCCACAGGTGCGACTGGATGTCCTTCACCGAACCGAGGCTTTGTGCCCTCGTGGCGATGGTGCGCCGGATCACCTGGGAGTTCAGCTTCGGACTCTCCAGCGACTCCGCCAGGGGGTTCAAAACCCGGTTCCTGTAGTTGGATGTGTCCATGAATTCGCCGTCCGCGTTGTGGAACATCGGGTCATTCGGAGAACATTTCCTGTGCGCCTCGTTCCTGCAAAGGCTACTCCCACAGGAAGGGTCCTTACACTCCACTTTCCATTCCTTGAGTTCCTCTGCGAGGGCATCTGGAAGATGCATCTTGCCGAGACTCCTGGGTGTCTTCCCGAAGGAGCGGATCTCTCCCCGATAGACGGTTTCGGTTAGATCGAGCGTGTTCTCGCCGTCAAAGGTACGCCAGCGGATCGCGAACAACTCGCTCGGGCGGAGGGCATCGGTCATCTCCAGCATCAGCAACAGCCGGTCTCGGCGTGAGGCTTTTGCAAGAACTGCTCGAAGCTGTTCCCAGGTCAAAATCTGCTTGTCCTTCGGCCGGAGATTCCTGGGTGTCCTCAGCTTCCGGGTGGGGTCTTTGACCAGAAACTCCTGCTCGATTGCTTCGTCGAAGATGGACTTGAGATAGGAGCGCGCCTGCTTCACCCGGTCCTGGCAGTACGTCTTTGCCAGATGGTTCACATGCGTCTGGAGTTCGAATTTGTCGATTGAGTCGAGAGACTGCCTGCCGAATTTCGCAACCAAATCGACTCAATCTGCGCCTTCTTCTCCCTCGCCGTCTCCGGTCGCCAGTCTCCCTGTCGAAGCGGAAAGTAGCGGTTACGGACAAACCATTCAAAGGTGACGCTACCGTCCCTGAGGACGCGACCGTCACCAATCTGACCGGTCTGTCTGGCGATCTCGTCTCGGAGAGCAGCATGCGCTGCACCCTTCGTCATCTGCGATTTCAGGCCGAGTCTAACGGGAACTATATTGACTCGGACGTCTTCGGTTTCGGGATCAAGGACCGACCTGCGATAGTAGCCGTACCACCGCTTTCCCTTGAGAACGATCCATCCCAACTGTTGCGATCTGCCCATAAAACCACTCGTTTCTGTGAGGGAACGAAGCAGCGAGCTGCTTCCATTTTAGTCCGTCAGCGGCGTCCGGAGCGCTGTGCGGAAACGCGCTCACGTTCATCGATGAACGCTTCTATCGCACTGGCTCGGAACCTCAGGGCACCATCTTCTCCCATACGGATCACGGGTAGTCTCGGATTCTTTCTGCCACAGTGATCCCAAACCCAGTCTTTGCTGACATTCAGGCGCCGACCGACATCCTCAACCGTCAGAAGAGGATCGATCATGGCTGGGTTCGGAGTGAGAGCGCGTTGCGGCCCCTTTCGGCGCGTCGGAGGAACAATTGCAATGGAGTCTCTTCGGAACTCCAGGGCTTCATCAAAAGAACGTTGAGAGACCTGCTCGGGAAGTGACATATCCTCTCCTGCTTAGGGCTGGCGTACAAAGAGCCGCTTTGCGAAAAAGGATTGATCAGAGAAGCATTCTGCGTCCAATTACTTTTCGTGCGAACACTATTCCGGGGCGGAATGATATGCACTCTTTGCGATTGTGAGAACAAAGGTGATAACGGAACTGGCAGCCGAATTATTCAGGCTTCGTTGGCGGTCTCGCGACCGGCGCAATCTCCAAGAGCTATGTCCCTCGAGGTGACAAAAAGCCATCGGTAATGTCATCGGAGGTGCTTTCCAAAGTTCCGTCCTGCGGAGCATCGGAACCCCGGAGGAAGAATTTCCAGCGCGATGGGTACTCGCAGCAAAACTCGCGTCAACCGACGTAAAGTATCGATAAACGGGACCAGGAGGATCAGGCGTCCTGAATGCCCGTGGGTTCCTCCACGCGAAGGCGGGTTTTCGGAAACTCCAGCCCGGCTGTTTCCTATAACCCCGTTTTCGAGGAGTGCCGCTTAGTCCCGAATTCAAGTCGCCTCTGCAAACAGGCTCGTTAATTCTCAAATGGCTTCCCGAGCTACTCTTCTGTTTTGAGCATCTGAAACGTCCATAATCTGCCGAACGACGCGACTATCGGTCGAACCTGCGGCTGGAGATAGGCGTAATGAGGGACATGATGATGCGAGGAGTTTTGGCGGTTGGGTTGGTAGTGGTTTGTGGCATGGCCTGCGGACAACAGCAGGCAAACAAGCCGGTGATGCTGAGCCGCGATGACGTGGTGAAGACCATTGCGGATGCGCGGAGGATTGTTTCGCCGAACGGGATCAAGGAGGGGCGTGCGATCGCGATGAATGGGACGCAGCAACGGATTTCCGTGCGCGGCCGCGACCGGAGAAACCCGATTCTTCTGCTGGTGCACGGCGGGCCGGGGTCGCCGGAGATGCCGGACGATTGGACGTTTCAGAGTCCGTGGGAGGACTACTTCACGGTGGTGGAGTGGGTCCTGACAACGAACCAATGGCTCCTCAACGAGCGAGTTACCCTGTACGAGAGAGGGACTGCGGGTACTCCATGAGACCCGCCGAGTTCTATCCACCCTATGGTGGAGTCGCCAGGGATTCCCCGGAGATACCTTCGCGTGCGGATCCCATACGCGGCCGACGGTGTGGAGGGACTAACGCATTTCATCCGTCAGTCACCGCGTGACCAACTCCAACTGGCCGTAGTCCGGGCGTTCCAGGATGGCCCATACGAGACTTCGCTTCGCTCTTGCTTGTGGAGGGACTTGGGCCGCGAACCCTCCAATCGCTTGCTCTCATTGCGGAGGTTACGCACGGTGCACCAAGCCAATTTTCCGACCCGGCACGTTTTTCGTTTGTCCATGTGGGTAAAGACGGACACCCCTTCCCTGTCCTGTTCAAGACTTACGATGAGTCGCTAGCCGTTCTACGTCGATCTCTGGAGGCCGCTCGTCCAGGTCATTGCGCCAAATCACGCTCAACGCAAGACGATCTGTAGAGCTGAAGCAAATTTTCTATCAGGAACTTCAGCACCACCTCCATCGGGGTGTGAAGCTTCGCAAGGAGGATGTGTTGATCGAGGCATGTGGTCGCACGGCTGGGCGGCAACATCGCCTAAGGACTTGCAAGTCATCTGCGGGTTGGGCTGGATTCTTCTTATTCGGCCCCCGGCTGCTGGCCCTCGCCGAGATGGGCCAGGTAGCCTGCTGGTGAGAGTACTCTGACGCCATCGCGAACGGCTTCGGGAAAATGTTTGAGATTCCCGGTCACGAGCCAGGCGCCCGCCTCATGAGCCAAGGCAAGGAACGGCAAATCCTTTGGGTCCGGGGCTGGCTTAGGCCAGGCCATGGGATCTCGAAGCTGCAGGCTTTCCTCGATGAGGAATTCCAACCAAAGAGGAGGAAATCCGTAACGTCGGAACTTAGCACGCCGGAAGACCTCCCGATACTCGTCGACGATCCATGGACTGGTTACTGCTTGTGCCTGCCCTTCAAGTACCCAATCCATCACGAGGCTCGCAGGGGCGCTCCCTGGCTTGATACCTGCGGACACGAGGACATTGGTATCCAGGACGATAAGTCTCATTTGTCCTTGCGGCGTTGCCGGACTAAGCGCACCTGATCGATTTCTCTGTCGATCTCCTGATCACTCAGGCTCATCCCTGGGGCTTTCGCCACGCGCCAGGTCTGGCGCAGGCTTGCCTTTGCCATGGCCCGCCGCAGTTCCCGATCTTCCACGATGACATCGCCGAGTACCGGGATCAAAAAGTATGCAGGACCGCCCTGGCCGGACAACAACACCGTTTCCCCCACTGGCACGGCCTTCAAGGCCTTCGAGCCTCGCGTTCGAAACTCCCGCAACGACACTTGACGCATTGGCCACCTCCGCTCTCAGTGTAGCCATTTCGGCTACGCTCAACAACTCCACTTAACGCAGCCGGTCACACGGTTCTAACGATTTTAGTAAAGAAAAGATTGGGCGAGTCCACGCAGAGTTCGAAGCTACACTCCTTGGATCAGGCTCGAGGGGCCTCATCTGTCCGAGAGACTTCCCGATCCTGCAAGCGAAGGGTTGCGGAAACCAGCGCGCTCGAGAACACGGTCTTTGATCGCTCGCTCTCTGAAGCTTGCATGTTTGCCGCGCCGCGTGATGCCGTAGACGTGATACTTCGTAACCAGCTTCGCCGCAAACTTATCGAACCCGTGCGCTTGTGTCTCCGATCCCCGCAAGAAGGATCAGCGGCCGTCCGGTGCCCCCCCAGTCGAGAGCGTCGAGCTTGACGCCCTGCCCTACAGATACAAAAGACACAGAGCATGAGCACTGGATGTCAAGCCGCTATGCAGTTTCCTTCGTCGAACGCACAAAGGTGACCTGTGCCGTCCCTTCCCAGATCATCTTTCCGCGTCGCCCTTCACCTCATACTCGACACCATAATCTAGGTCGTTCGCCGTGTGTCTACCGCGAGCGGCTCACCTGAGTAAACCGCCTTTTTCCGGATCGCCCCGTTCATCGAGAAGCTGGATACTCGTTGCCGGCCCTAGGTCCGGATCTTTCCATGAGGACAAAGCCCACACAATCTGCTTGTCCCTCGTAACCTCCAGCACCTGTACGGTTCCCGTCCAATGTGACGTATCGTTGTCCCCGGCTACCCAACAGGTAATGATCGTGTGACCATTGGCCAGTCGGTCGGCCGTTTGAAAATTGCCCAGCTTATAACCGGGTGCGTCGGCCTGCGTGAACTCCCACACGGTATCTCCTTTGGGATTTACCTCGCGGGCGTACTGGCTAGCATCACCCGCGATCAAGGTGTTGCCGTCCTTAAGACGGATCGCCTGCCAAGGCGATTTGGCCGCGACCGACCACACAACCCTACCCGTCTGGTCGTACTCGACCACCTTGCCCTCCGAAAGGTGAGGGACAAGCAAGGTACCGCTTTTCGTCATACGAATGTGCCTGAACTGGCCGTGGGTACCATGGACCGTGGTCGGAATCGGTATCTCCTTTTCTATCGCTCCGGTCGCCGTGTTGATCATCATCGCCTCTGCTGGATTCCCGTTTCGCATAATCAGCACCCGATCGTTGCCAATCGCCTGAGCCGAATGGATCTCGGTTCCTGCCGGAGCATCGTAATGCCACAGCAGCTTTTTGTCCGGGCTCACCATCCCCGCCCCCGACATGCGCGAGAAAATAATGTTGCCATTCGGTAATTGCGTGGCGTCGTCGAACTCCTGGTTCCCCCCGCTCTCTGTCTTCAGCGGCATGGAGTACTGCCATACGATCTTGCCTCCGCGAACAATAAAAATCGACTGCTCCTGAGGTTTGCGGGTGTCCCACTCGCCTGCGTACAGGAAAGGATGCTCGGCCGCCCCATGGCCTGGAAGCACTGCCGGTGCCGGAGTATCGGACGCAGGTGCAGAGGCTGAATTCGGCATTTGGGCATACGACAAGGAAACAAGCACCGCGAGTGCTGTGAGAACTAAAAAGCTAAATCTACGCATATCAACTCCTTTAATAGTGCGAGACTCGCTCAAATAACAAATTCACATCCCGCGCAGAAACCCCTTCGTATCCATCCACTCCAGAAACACCTGCGCCCAGTCCGCCACCGCCCCGCGCTGGCTCAGCCGCAGCCCAAACCCATGCCCCACACCGGCGTACTCGTGCAGCTCAGCCGACACGCCCGCCTTGCGCATCGCCACAAACAGCTCCGGCAGCTGCTGCGCGATGGCCGGGCTGTCATCTGCCCCGCACAACATGAACGCCGGCGGCGTGTCCTTCGTTACCTTCGCGATCATCTCCGCATTCAGCCCACCCGGATACATCAACGCCTCGAACGCCGGTTTGTCGCTCTGCTTATCGATATCGTCCGCGCCGGCGAATGCACCATCAGCGTGATAGTCCTCTGCCGCCCTGACCGCCAGCTCCCCACCGGCTGAAAATCCCATGATCCCCACCCGCGCCGGATCCACTCCCCACTCCGCCGCACGCGCACGCACCAGCCGGATGGCCCGCTGCACGTCGGCCATCTCATCCTTCTCGATTGTGTAGGTCGAACCCGTTTGCCGTGCCAGCCGATACTTCAGCACGAACGCGGCGACGCCATGCCCGCTCAAAAACTTCGCCACGTCGTATCCTTCGTGGTCGATCGATAGCAGCCTGTGTGCGCCCCCCGGTGCAATGATCACTGCTGCAACGGGCGCGCCGCCCCTCGCTCCGCCCGCGCCCCTTACCAGATACGGCGTAAGCGAGGGATTGTTGATCATCGTCACCGCATGCTCGCCATCGGCGTTTTGCAGCGTAACCACTTCAGGCCCCGTCTTGCCCTCCGACCCCGGAGCACCACCCGCCCACAACGGCACCTCCGCCCGCATCCTAACTGGAGCAGGCGCCGCCGGAGCCGCAGCCTGCTGCGCCACACACACTGCCGTCAACGCCAGCCCCATTACCAGCCCACACACCTTCACCGCACTCACCGTCACGCGCATTACCTCGCTCCGCCACTATACCGAACGGCGCCTCGGCATGAACTGGAATCTCCCTTTTCGGCACCGATTCGCTTGAATTGTACCGCTCCTGAGGGTTTTGCCAGGTGTGACGATGGCTCCGGATCAGAGGTGATCTGCGAGTCCCGCTGCGAACGTGTGTTTCTTCGTCGGATCGAGTAGCGCTGGCTTGCATAGATGGCCCTGCTTGCCAGGAAACAATTTCAAATGCGATATTGGTACCCGCCGCACAAAAGAGGTTCCAGATGGTGCTCTCCAGCCAGAATCGCATTCTGCTCTCCGCATCACTCGCAGTGCTTGCGAGCACGGCGAGCCACGCACAGGCGCCAGCGCAGCCTCGAAACCCGGTTGTGCTCGCGCCGAACACCGCACCGTCGGCTCGAACCGGTACCACAACTGCTCGGAATGCCGGAGGTAGGCCCGCTCACAACGAGGCTGAACGAGCGGAACGATGGCAGGTCATCCAGATTCCGTACAACAAGGCAGGGCTGAGTGCCGCAGAGCAGCAGATGATCGCGAAGCTGGCCGACGCCTGCCATCAGCTCGATGAGATTTACCTGCACCAGAGCGACCTCGGCGGATACATGATGTATCACACCACGCAGAACCCGGACATGCTGCGACTGTTCTCCATCAACGGCAGCCGCTGGGATCTGGTGGATCGCAACGAGCCCTTCTCCGGCGAAGAGCCTCTGGTTCCCGGGCATGAGCTCTATCCCTACGGCCTGAAGCTTCCGCAGATTGACCAGTACCTCGCTGCGCATCCCGACCAGAAGGACGCCATCTACAACTCCTGGACGGTTGTGCGATCCGCGCCACTCGACCTGAAGAAAAGCCTGAGCCAGCCTGTGATCTATAACACGCCGGACAAGCTCTACACATATCCCTACCACGTGGCCTTTGCGGAGTGGCTGAAGCCCATAGCGGAAGACCTGCGAGCAGCGGCGAAGCTCTCTCCGGACCCGACGTTTGCGAAGTTCCTCAGCCTGAGAGCTGATGCGCTGCTTAATGACGATTACTACGCGAGCGATCTGGCATGGCTCGACCTGAAGAACCCGAAGATCGATGTTATCTTTGCGCCCTACGAGACTTATCTCGATGATCTGCTGGGTGTGAAGACCTCATATGGCGCGGCGATTCTCATCCGCAACGATGCCGAGTCGAAGAAGCTGGCCATGTACCAGGAGCACGAGGCCGCGATGCAGCAGGCACTCCCTATAGGCGCGGAGGACAAGCCGAGCAAGGAGGGCCACGCCACTCCGATGGAGGTGGTCGATGCGCCACTTCGGGCAGGCGACCTGCGCTACGGGTATCAGGCCGTAGCGGACAATCTGCCGAACGATCCACGCGTGCACCAGGAGAAAGGATCGAAGAAGATCTTCTTCAAAAACTTCATGGACGCCCGCGTGAACAACGTCATCCTGCCCATTGCAGAGAAGATGCTGACAGCAGCGCAGGCAAAGGATGTCTCCGGCGAGGGATATTTGACGGACACAATTCTGCATGAGATCTCGCATGGGCTCGGTCCGGCGTTCGCGCATGTAAACGGCAGGCAGATTACGATCAATGAGGCGATTGGGCCCGCCTACAGCGGGCTTGAAGAGGCCAAAGCGGATATCGCCGGGCTCTTCCTGGCGAAGTGGCTTGTCGACCAGAAGCTGATTCCCGCGACCGAGCTGAATGTGATCTATGCTTCCGCCGTTGCGGGCCAGTTCCGCACGCTGCGCTTCGGAACTGGCGAGGCCCATGGCCGCGCGGAGATGATGGAGTTTAACTATCTGGTGGAGCAGCACGCAATCTCACAGAACGCCGACGGCCGCTACACGATTGACTATGCCGCGATGCCGGGCACAATCGAAAAGCTCGCGACGCAACTTCTGACCTTCGAGACGAAGGGCGACCGCAACGGCGCAGAGGTATGGTTTGCAAAGTACGATGTAATGCCGGATTCGCTGACGCGGGCGCTTGAGCCCACCGCCGGTATTCCGGTGGATGTGACGCCGGAGTTTGAGCTTGCGCACGGGGTGCGGCCATGAGACATCTCTTCTGCGCATGGATTGCGCTTGCGGCGTCTGTTGCACCGGCACAGCAGGTCCAGCATCCGGGATATCATCCTGCCGCGCATCAGCTGCCGGATACGATCGTTATCCCCGCGGCAGATTTTCTCGCCAACATCCCCGCGGGCGATTCGAACGACGGACGCTTCCCTGCCGGACAATGGTACTTCAATAACTCAACAATCAATCTTTCGGTCTCCGACGAGGTCACGGCGCATGTGCCGATTAAGACAGCGGGAACCTATCACCTGTATGTGCGCTCCATCGGCACTGCGACAAGCGGCTTCAAGGTCTCGATCAATGGCAAGACGGATGCGATGACCTTCGGCAATGGTCCGCTCGCTCTGATAAAAGGCGGAGACTTTACTCTGAAGGCTGGCGAAGCCGACGTTCGGCTTACCACCATCTCGCCGAAGCCTTCGCTCAACGTGCTGGTCCTGACAAAGAAGCCTTCCCTGAGTGACGACGACCTGAAGCCGCTCGAGCTCTCGCCCGAAGTAAAGCTGCTGCACGAATACAAAATCGAGCCCTCGAACATCGTGAAGTTCGGCGATGTGGACGGCGACGGCAAGTACGAGATCCTCGACATCACCAGCGACTATTCGTCCATCATGTACGCCAATGATGGCCATGAGCTCTGGCGCTGGCAGGCGCCCGCAAAGGATGCTCGTCTGCGCGGCGAATTTGAAGCGCCGGGAATCCTGTGGGACTTCCATGGAACAGGCCGCGATGAGCTCGCCCACTGGCGCATCCTCGATGGCACGGAGTATCTGGTACTCGCGGACGGACGAACCGGCGATATCATCAAAAAAGTGAAGTGGCCCGCGCCGCCGATGCCGCACGTGTACAACAACTACCGCATGGCAGTGGCGAAGTTCCACAAGGAGTCAAAGGCCGCAGATACTCTCCTCGTGCTCTCCGATACGGGAGGCTTGATCACGCTCACGGCGTATGACAAGGACCTGAACCAGCTCTGGCAGCACTCCGAGCCGCGCCAAAAGGACTACTTCGGCCATTACATCTATCCCTTCGATGTAAACGGCGACGGCGTGGATGAAGTAATCATCAGCCACCTGTGCCTGGACGCCAACGGCAAAGAGGTATGGAACAACTCCAAATACTTTGAGAAGAACAACGACCACATGGACGCCATGGAGTTCTTCGATCTGAACGGCGACGGAAAACCGGAGCTGGTGGTGGGGCAGTCCGACGTGGGCACCCTGGCCTACAACGCGCAGAACGGCGACATGTTGTGGCAAAACATCTCTGACCATTCGCAGCAGGTGACCGCGGGCTTTATCCTCTCCAATTCAAAAACGCCTCAGGTAGTCACAAACGGACGCACGTACGCGGTACGGCCTCCCGGCGGCGGAGGCGGTCGCCCAGGCGGCGCTGCCGCGGCGACCTCAGACACCAACCCGCAGATTCAGACGGGCGGAGGACTGGGAGCGCAGCTCTACTGGTTCGATCATGAAGGACGTCTGCTGGAACGGTGGCCTGCGCATCCGCTCTCGGGCAATCCCAACTTCGTACGGGGCGACTGGTTTGGGACGGGCAAGCGCACCTACTTCTGGTTCCGCTTCCGGCTGGAGCCCGACGGTGCTTCCACGATGTACTTCAAGGGTGAGGCCTACCACATGTTCGACTTCGACCACACAGGCGCAGACCAGGTGATTACGCTCGAAGGCGGGGGTGGCGGAGGAAATGGTGGAGGCGTGCAGACGCTGCGCGTCTATGGGAACTCGAGCATCGTCTCTCATCCCAGGCCCTGCGATGCAGACTGCCGCAAGATTATTGCGAATCACACGCATTACTAGATCGCAGGAGAGCCCGGCAACAGACGCGATTGATTCGAAGCCCCTGAATCGATGTTGAGTGCGATTCCCGACCTTGGACCACTCGCCGCGCTTGTGGTGCTCGCAGAGATAGGCCCCGATATGAGCCATTTCCCCAGCGCGGCCCATTTGATCAGTTGGGCTGGGTTGTGCCCGCGCAATGACGAGGCTTCTGGACTGCCGATCACGAAGCACTGACTTCCATTGTTTCCGATCCAGGCAAGTTCTGTGGAGCCGATCCATATACGTTTCTGTTCGCATCCCTGATGATTCTGATATTTGGCACTGGCTACTTCGCAATAGATGCGCTCATCCGGGTCTGACGGTCGGCTAAGCTATCCAAGCACCTTTGATCCAGCCTGCAAGATCGGTTTATTTCACGACCGAACTGGTAGTTGATTCTCGCATCGCTACGCAGGGACAACAGGAACATCTTCAGTGGGCAGCTCCCGCTATCGCAAGTTACGATCTTAGATATTTCAAAACATCGACTGGATGAACTTCCGGAATTCGAGTGCACAGGGAGGAATGTATCGACCTGATATCCATCCCATCCCTATCTGCCGGGTGGGGCGCGGTTGAGAGAGGTTAATTTGTACTACTCCGCTCATTCTGCTCTGGATGGTCGGAAGGATTCCAATGCCAATTCCAGCCGCAATCATCCCACGCAGCGTGGCGATGTCCGTAGCCTCGAACGTGACGTTCGGTATGAACGAAGCATCGGAACATGCCTTGTCGAAGATGCGCCTTAGGGTATGAGCATGGCTTAGAGCCACAAATGATTCAGTAGATAACTCCGCGAGTCGGAGAGTACGTCTATGCGCCAAACGGTGTGTCTGGGGCAACACCGCCACAAGCACTTCAATTTGAAGTGGAGACCAATGGACTGTTGAATTGTCAAACATTCCTGGTACAGAGAAGCAAAGGTCAATCTGTCCGTCGAGCAGGTTTTGCAGGAGCACTTCGCCGGATAGTTGAACAAGGGTGAACTTGGTTTGCGGATGGACCAGTCGATATTTGTGTACTAGACCCGGTATCAATGTGACTCCGAGTGAATGCAAGAAGCCAAGGGTCACCGTGCCTGTTTCCGCTCCAGTCTGTTCCTGAAGTAGTCGCGTACCGGCACTAAGAATCGCTTCAGCACGAACGACGTGATCCAGGAATAATCGCCCATAGTCGGACAGAACGAGAGACCTTCCTCGCCTGTGGAAGAGTGGCACTCCCAGTTCCTCCTCCAATTGCGTGACTGCACGGCTCACTGCCGATTGAGAGACGAACATCAGTTCGGCAGCGCGTGTGACATGTTCTTTCTCTGCGACGGCTCGAAAGTACTTTAACTGTTGAAGCTCCATCGAACCCTCCACAACCAGACCATTGCGTTACACGCATCAATTGCTTGCTTTCATTCTATTGGACGTGGAGCAATACCGCGCCTACCTTCACAACAGAAGCAAGGAGGCTACATACATCATGCTTGATCCAAACAAAAATATACGTTCCTTGAAGAGTTGGCTCTTCACTCCAGCGACGAGGCCGGATCGTTTCGAACACGCCACTAAAGCCGGGGCTGATGTTCTTATTCTCGACCTCGAGGATGCCGTTGCACTCTCCAACAAGGAGACGGCACGTAACAATGCAATGACATATCTTCAAACGCGTCCTGCAGACGGCATCACGCGAGCTCTTCGTATCAACTCACCCAGCACCGTGGAGGGTTTCAAGGATTTACAAGCCCTCCTCTTTGGCGCAGCTTCCCCAGACTATGTGATTCTCCCGAAATGTGACTCTCCAGGCACAATCGCTCTCGTTCATTGCCTGCTGCACGAGGCGGGCAAATCGGCTCAGATCATTGCGTTGATCGAGTCGGCTAGAGGAGTGGAGACGCTTGAGGAGATCGTAAGCGCGAGTCTCAAACCCGTTTGCCTCCTCTTTGGGGCAGCGGACATGGCAGCCGATCTCGGTGCCACTGTCGACTGGGAGCCGCTGTTGTGGGTCAGGTCGCGGCTGGTTCAGGCAGCGGCCCTCAACGGCATTGCCCTTGTTGACTCTCCTTTTTTCGCCATCGCTGATCCTGATGGTTTGAAGCGCGAGACTGAGTCTGCCTTCAGGATGGGATTTCACGGAAAGTGTGCCATCCATCCGGCGCAGCTAGCGAGTCTCAATGCGGTATTCACTCCACGCGCTGCGGAGATTGCCGAGGCTCGTCAGGTGCTTGTCGTCAATCAGCAGGGTGTGGGTTCCGTCAATCACAAGATGGTTGACGAAGCTTTTGCACGCCAGGCGCGCGCTGTTCTCATGCGCGCTGGCCTTCCTGTCAGCGAATAGCCAAACATCTCACCGCCCTAAAGAATTGAGGATCCAACTATGGACCAGCCATTGTCAGCTTACCGGGAGCTAAGCCCGAATCATTACCGCGAGACATCAGGTCTCTATTACGAAGACTTCGTCATTGGAGACGTCTTCGAACATCGTCCAGGTAGAACCATTACCGACGTCGACAACATCTGGATCACCCTTCTCACCATGAACGTACAACCCGTCCATTTCGATGCCGAGTATGCGGCCCACACCGAATGGAAGAGAATGCTGGTCGACAGCACCTTCACTCTGGCCTTGCTTACAGGCATGAGCGTCCGCACGGTCAGTGCAAAGGTCGTTGCCAATCTCGGCTGGGATAAAGTCAAGGCGACCCATCCTATTTTCGCGGGGGACACGCTTTATGCGGAATCGAAAGTCCTGTCGAAACGAGATTCCAAGAGTAGGCCCACGCAAGGCATCGTCACGGTGTCTACCCGCGGTACGAACCAACATAACGACGAGGTGATGAGTTTTGAACGGACCATGCTGATCTATAGGCGAGGGCACTCTCCTGATGAAGCAGCCAACTACTAAGTTGCACCTACGGAGAGGAAACGACCATGTTTGATAAGGAATACCAAGCAAAACTTACGGATAGTCATACGGCAGTCGGTCAGATTGCAAGCCATAGCATCGTGGCGATCAGCCAGGCGGCGTCACAGCCACCAGCATTGATGGAAGCACTTGCCACGAGGGCGGAGGCGGGATCGGTTGACGATCTAAAGCTCTATTACTTTCATGCAGAGGAGAACATGAAGAGGTCTCTCCTCCGTTATGAACTTATGGGACGGATAAAACCATATTGCATGTTCATACAAACTGCAGAGCGTGAGTTGATTAAAAAAGGGCAAGAAGACGGAGGCCGCAAGGTGGTCTATTACGTTCCGAACTCCTTCAGCCAGTCCATCCGGCTACTCACAGAACATGTTCCTGTTGATACATTCCTCGTAACTGTATCCCCTATGGACCGCAATGGTTATTTCACCTTCGGTACAAACAATGACTACACGAGTACGGTAGCGCGATCGGCAAAACGTTTGATCGTTGAGGTGAACAGTCATATGCCTCGGGTATACGGCCGCTCTCAACTCCATGTTTCCGAAGTTGACGTCATCACAGAGCACGACGCGCCGCTGCTTATGCTTTCGCCTCGTGCGGTTCAGCCACATGAATTGAAAATCAGCCGATACATCGCTGACCTGGTTCCCGAACATGCCTGCTTGCAGATCGGGGTTGGAGGACTGCCAAATGCCGTTTGTGAGGCCCTCATGGAGCGCAAAGACCTTGGAATCCACACAGAGGTGCTTACTCCAGGTCTCGCTGCCCTTATCCAGGGCGGAGCCGTCAGCAATCGATTTAAGAAGCTAAATACAGGCAAAACGGTGTTCACGTTCTCGATGGGTGATGAGCCTTTCTATGACTTCATGCACGAAAATCTCTCTCTCGAGAGCCATCCTGTCGACTATGTGAATGATCCCGCTATTATCGCGCAGAATGATCGGGTCGTCTCTGTCAATTCAACGATAGAGATGGATCTCACCGGAGCCTGCAATTCAGAGCACGTCAACGGACATCAGTTCAGTGCCTCAGGAGGGCAACTCGACTTTGTCCGGGGTGCTTATGCCTCTCATGGTGGTATGTCGTTCATCGCATTCCAGTCGTCAATCAAGAACGGGACAATCAGCAAGATCGTTGCCCGGCTTTCGGGTCCCGTCACAACACCTCGAACAGACGTTCATTACGTGGTTACCGAACACGGCGTTACCAATCTCAAGGGAATGTCTTCTACCGAACGGGCGTATGCGCTCATAGAACTGGCTGATCCTTCCTTTCGCGATGAACTCACGAGTGCGGCGAAGTCTACGCACCTGATCTAAAGAGGTCCTTCCCTCTATTTAAACTGACCCCAACAACTACATCGCAAACAAAGAGGAGCACGACTATGGCAAACGCGGCGGAAATCCTGGTTCAAACGTTAGTACAAGCAGGAGTCAAGAGGGTCTACGGTGTTGCGGGAGACTCGCTCAACGGATTGACCGATACAATTCGGAAAACTGAAAACATCGATTGGCTTCATGTTCGCCATGAGGAGGTTGCTGCCTTTGCAGCCGGCGCGGAGGCCCATCTTACCGGGGAGATAGCGGTATGTGCAGGCAGCTGCGGACCAGGAAATCTTCACCTCATCAATGGACTGTTTGACTGTCACCGGAGTCGAATTCCTGTGCTTGCCATAGCGGCACAGATTCCCAGTCTCGAGATCGGGAGTGGATACTTTCAGGAGACGCACCCCGAGAATCTATTCAA
>Ga0302233_10001477_pt1 | contig 16216 bp, 18 predicted proteins | sample II_Palsa_N3_1_FD_193516 | JGI IMG/M metagenome (GOLD analysis project Ga0302233, IMG submission 193516) | Peat permafrost microbial communities from Stordalen Mire near Abisko, Sweden - II_Palsa_N3_1 | ecosystem: Environmental > Terrestrial > Soil > Palsa > Peat permafrost | place: Sweden... | reverse complement strand
GGCGCTCGCGCTGGCAGTCAGCCTGCCCGCGGCCTATGCGCTCGCGCGCTTTCCGTTCAAGGGACGCGGCTTGTACCGGCAGTTCCTGCTGGTCACGCAGATGCTCTCGCCGATCTTGCTGGTAGTCGGGCTATTCCGCCTCGCCGCGATGATTCCCTACGGCGACGGCAATCTGGTGGACTCGAAGCTCGCGGTGATCGTGTCGTATGCAGCGTTCAACATTGCGTTCGCGGTATGGATGCTGTCGTCGTACTTTCAGACCGTGCCGCGTGACCTGGAAGAGTCGGCATGGCTCGAAGGGTGCAGCAGGACCAAGGCGGTATTCAAGGTGTTCCTGCCGTTGGCCGTGCCAGCCATTGTCGTCACCGCGATCTTTACGTTTATCAACGCGTGGAACGAGTTTGCGGTGGTCTATACGCTGATTCGTTCACCTGAAAACAAGACGCTCACCGTGCAGGTCACCGATATGGTGGCGGGGAAATACGTCGTCGAATGGCATCTCGTCATGGCCGCGACGTTGTGCGCAACCCTGCCGGTTTCCGTGGTGTTTGCCTGGTTGCAGCGCTATCTGGTCAAAGGACTCGCTTTGGGGGCTGTGAAGTAAGTCAGCAAGCCCGCGAGGCACAGGCGTCGCCCATTCCGGTCACCGTTACGCTAGACTGCGGTCGTCCCGGAGGGCTTCGTCGTGTCCAACCTGAAATCCCGACTGATTCGCTTAAACGCTGTGTGCGCCCTGCTCTGCATCCAGGCGCTTGCGCATGCCGCCTCCTTGCAGGCGGCCTCCGAGGTCAAGGCTGCGAGCCAGGCGCAAGTCTCGCCGTCCGCGGATATTTTCGCAGCGCGGCCTGTTGTCGGCGACGATCCCGGTGCAGTCAGAGACACGCTGGCGACAGGGCGCGTTCATGCGAATTGGCCTACCTTAACCGAGCGTCTGCGCGACCTGATTCCTGCGCGCAAGCCTCCGCGCAATCTCGACCTGGCCAAGGTCGGCCTCGATCACGATCTGGTTTTCGTCGTACCGCTGCCGTATGGCGTGCTATATCGTTCGCAAGACCATTCCCTGACGGTCAAGACAGATCTCGCGAGCGATGACGCGCCAGGCATGATTGTGCTGAAGAAAATAGTCGCTGGGCAAAGCGGACGAGGTCTGGTCGTAGCCCCAGAAGCCAAAGCGAAGGGCTTTGTCCAGCAGATCGATCTCGTTGAACTCAAGCTCGACGCATCCAGCAAGACCAAGATCCGGGCGCACCTCACAGTGCCGCAAGCGAGCTTCGCCAATGTCGACGGCGACTTCGCCATTGCGCTGATGTGTGACTTGACGCCGCCTTACCTGAGCGATCAACGCGAACACAGCGACCCAACCGACGACGAGCCGACCGACATCACGACCCGAACCTCGATTCTGTACGCCAATATTCGCGCCGTCTGGCTGATCAGCCCGCACACCGGCACGGTGCTAACGAAGAACCTGCACCTGTCGAACTAGTTTGTCGAACTAATTGGGCAGACTGATTCGGCACCGCTTTAGCGGCGCCGGTTACGTCAAACGCCTTCGACGAGAACGGCGCGATATTTCGAGCCTTTGAAGCGGTGCTGCCTGACTTCCTGATACTCGGGACTGTCGTACCAGGCGCGCGCCGCTTCCGTCGTGGGAAACTCGACAATCACGACACCCTCAGGCGCGTCACCCTCGAGCACCTGCTGCGGACCGTAGGCAGCATGAATTTTGATGGGATGCCCCTTGAAAGTGGCGCCAACCTTGCTTTGATAGATGTCGAGTTCTGCCTGATCCTGCGTGCTTTCGCGTGTGAAAACAATGTACGTTGCCATGGCATGCGCTCCTGCAGAGGAGTGAAGGTGCCACAGATAATGCCACGAAATCGCGGGATGGTTCGCCGTCCTGCTCAGGCCGTCTCCACCTGAAGCTCGTCCAGCGACCCCTCGATCGCCTTGCGGATTGCTTGCGCCAGTTCACCGGCCGCGAACTTGGCGATATAACCGTTTGCACCAGCGTTCTTGACGTGCGCTTCGTTGGCGGCTCCGGTCAGCGACGAATGAATCACAACCGGAATGTCGCGAGTACGCGCATCGCCCTTGATGTGCCGGGTCAGCGTAAAGCCATCCATTTCGGGCATTTCGAGGTCGGTCAGCACGAGGGCGATCTTGTCGCGTGCGCGCAACTTCTGAGCCTGAGCGTCGCGTGCGATCTGCTGCAGCATGGTCCAGGCTTCCGCGCCGGTTTTGGCCATGATGTACTCCGCGCCGATTGCACCTAAAGCCTGTTCGATCAGCTTGCGTGCAAAGCCCGAATCGTCCGCCGCAAGAATCTTGGATCCTGGCGGCATGCGCAGATGCGCACCAACCGAATTGGGATCGACAGCCGGGTGTTGGGTCGGGAAGACGTCGCGCAAGACCTGCTCGACGTCGATAACCTGAGCAAGCCGCGAATCGCCCGTGTTGCCGTCGATACGCGCAATGCTCGTCACCGACTTGCCGGCAGCGGCACCCTCGGCGGTCAACACCTGGTTCCATTCGAGCCGGACGATGTCGTCCACTTCCTCGACCGCAAAGGCCTGCGTGGAGCGCGCGAACTCGGTAACCAGCAAGATGTTCAGGCCGCGCGTCGGCTGGCAGCCCATCAGTCGCGGCAGATCGATCACCGGAATGATTTGCCCGCGAATATCGACCGCGCCCATCACAAACTCCGACGCACCCATAATCGGCGTCACGTTCGGCATGGTCGAGATTTCGCGGATCTTGAAGACATTGATACCGTACAGCTCGTGGGCATCGCTATCGGGAACCGACCCAAGGCGAAACAGCAGCAATTCGAACTTGTTTGAGCTGGTCAAGCTGGTACGTTCGTCGGTCGCGCGCAATTCTGATGCCATTACTGGTTCTCCGGGTTCGATTACCGGGCACAGCGCATTGATGTCGCCCATGACACCGATAGAACGCTCCCGCCTCATAGCTGGTTATCGGCGCGTCGCGCACAAAATTCAGCGTAATCAGGGCGTTTGGCGCTGCTTTTCTGCGGTTCAAGGGTTTTCGAGCAACACGCAAACGATTGCGAGCGGGCAATAATCGTTAGACGAAAGCGCTCTGAACGCCGCATATTAATCAGGCGCTGCACAGTACGGTCACGATTATTGCTAACGCCTTTCGACCACACGCCTTTCACAGGCCTCCACTAAAGAGATCACGCCATGAAACTGAAGACGATTGCCCCATTGGTCGTTTTGCTGCTTTCAACCGCCGTGTTGGCGGCAGATGGGGGCGACGCCTGCGGCAGGCTGGTCGGAGGCAGCGGCGCCAACCAGCCAGACGGGGGCTTCCGGCTACGCAGTGGCGAACCAGTAGATTTCGTCAGCGGTGGGAAGACGGTACACGGCGCCTTACAGATGTTCGTCGACGGGAGCGCGTATCGAGCCTATTGGCAGCCTGACGGTGGGCACGAACTCTATGTGCTCGCGAATGCCGCTGCAAACAGCACACGCCTGATCTCGACACCACCGCAAGGACAACCCGCCGGCGAGGGGCAGCCTGGCACCGTACTCGCCCCGCTGAACGTGCTGTCCTGTCCGGCCTTGTAAGCTGCGTGGCATACTCATCGCAGCTAGGGGTGCTGTCGTCTCCTTACACGATGCGCCTGAACGCCTAGATCCCCTCACTTCGAAAACCGGCCAGGCAGGAGTCGATTCGATGCACCAAGCCATTCGCCATTTGCACGTCAAAGCGCCCACGTGCGGGCTTGTTGAATTCACCGCGGACGTGCGTGAGTTTGTTCATCAAGCGTCCATCCAGACGGGCATCCTGACGCTGTTTTGCCGTCACACGTCCGCGTCTCTCCTCATTCAGGAGAATGCCGACCCATCTGTGCGACGCGATCTGGAAGCCTACTTCGGTACGCTAGCGCCCGAAGACCTCACCCGCTACGAACACGACACCGAGGGGCCCGACGACATGCCCGCGCATTTGCGCACGGCCCTCACCCAGGTGCAGCTTTCCATACCGGTCGAACATGGGCGCATGACGTTGGGTACGTGGCAAGGCATCTACCTGTTCGAACATCGACGTCTCCCGCAGACACGCGACATCGTCGCGCACCTCATCGGCGAGTGATGAACGGAGCTGTTCGTCGTGTGCGCCTCAAGATTCCGCGCGGCGATGAATCCTTAAGGGCAGAAAGCTTGCCGCGCCCAGGGTCATCAAATGAAAGCCGGTGAGTACGATAAACACGACAAGAAACCGCCGCGGTTCGGCATTTGTTGTGGCATGCATCGAAAGCGACATGACCATGGCCAGCAAGGTCGTCGCAATCGGAGCGCCGAGCCTTTGCGCGATATTTAATGCTGTATTCGCCAGCGGCATCCTGTCTTTCGGAATCGACGAATAGGCAGCGGTGATCGAAGGTATATTGATCGTTCCCTGCCCCGCTCCCGCCGCGAACAGGCTGACCGCCGCCCATACCGGCGAGAACTGATGCTCGATCATCCATAGGAACGGCAGCATGCCAAGAAGAGCAAGGCATGCGCCTCCGGCAGAAACCGCGCGACAACCGTATCGGTCCGTCAGGAATCCTACGAGTGGAAAAGAACACATCATTCCAACACCGATTGCTGAAATCAGCCAGCCGGCCTGAGCGGGAGACAGCGCGCAGCCGGTTATGAGGTAGAGCGGAATGAGAAGCTGCCGTCCAAACATGATCCCGTTCGCGCAGAACTGCGTGGCAGCGGCAACCGAAAAGATCCGGCTGCGGAAAATCCGCACGTCGATCAACGACGCGCTTCCGCGACGTATCGAGTGCAAGAAAAAGCCTCCGAGAAACAGCGTACCGACCAACAGCGTGCATTTTCCCAGCGTTAGAGAACTATTCTGCAAGCCATAGATGACCCCTACGAGCCCCGGCGAGATCAACATGAAGCCTGGAAAATCAAAGGGCCGCTTGTGCTCTGCCAGGGTATCGCGCGGAAGCAGTCGAACCGCCAGGATGACGCCCAACACGCCAAGCGGCAAATTGAGGTAAAACAGCCAGGGCCACGTGGCATGCGCGAGAATCGCCCCGGCCAGCACAGGGCCGACAACCGGTGCGACCAGGATAGGCACGGTGACATAACCCATCGCACGCGCCATGTTTTTTCCGGCGACGCGCGCAATCATCATTTGCGTCATGGGCGTCAGCACACCTCCCGCCAGTCCTTGAGCGATCCGGGCGCAGATCAGTTCGTCCATGGTGCGCGCAGCGCCGCAGAGAAGCGAGGCGAGCGTGAACGCGGAAAAACATGCAAGGTAAATCCGCTTCGCTCCAACGCGGTCCACCAGCCAGCCATTAAGCGGCAGCATCAGCGCCATTGCGAGCAAATAGCCGCTGATGATCCACTGCGCCGACGCGATCGACGTATGCAGCGACTGACCGATGGTCGACAACGCTACGTTTACGACGGTCGAATCGACTTGCGTCATGATTGGTGCTATCAATACGACAACGGCGACCCGCCAGACCATTGGATCGATGCGATTGGATGCGTCAGCGCTTCTGGTGGGGCTGCTCATTTTTCCGCCAGCCGTTTGATGATTTCGCCAGCCTTGAAGAGCGTTTCGCGTTCCTCAGCATCGAGCGCGTCAATCGCCTGAGATAGCCACATGCGCTTGGCGTCTCCCGTCCTCTTGCGCAGCTGAACGGCCTTCTGGGTCAACTCGATCAACACCTGGCGCCCGTCGGTCGCATGCGGCTTGCGTTTGATCATGCCCATTTCTTCGAGCGACGCCACCGTTGTGCCCATTGACTGGGGCTTCATACCCTCGGCACGCGCAAGCTCGGCCGTGGTTGCGGGGCCGTCTTTCGCGAGACGTGAAACGACCATCGATTCCGTGAACGAAAGTTCATCGCTATAGGATTCGCTGCGGGTGCGCCGCACCAGCATCCCGATGGCTTGCATGAAGTCGACGATGGCTTGCTCGAAAGGCTTTTTGGGCATATGTCTCAGGAACGTCTGGATGGAACACAATGAGACACAGCATGGGCAAAGACAGCCAAACTTGCAAGGTAAACTTGGAAGATTAACTTCTAATATAGTTAACCACAAAGCCGTGAGGCTGGTCAGAGCGGCTCAGATTCGGCAACGATCGCTCGTATCAGATGTCCGAATTTCGAAAGCACTTGACCTAACAACTGAATTTCTCCCCGCTAAAGTGCCTTTTTTATTCAAGGCAAAGCGCCGCGGCGCCTGCCCTTAACAGCGACCGGGAGAATGCAAGGTGGATGCACTGAATTCGATGCGGGTCTTCGTCAAAGTTGCAGAGTTCAACAGCTTTGCGCGTGCCTCAGAAGCGCTCGATATGGCAGTGCCAAGAACAAGCCGAATCATTTCGGAGCTTGAAGATCACCTTGGCACCCGGTTGCTGCAACGAACCACGCGCAAGATGTCACTGACTGAACCTGGACGCATCTACCTGGAGCGATGCCGGCAGATTCTTGGCGAGATCGAAGAAACCTACCTCATGCTTTCCGCCAACGCGGTGAGTACCTCTGGGCGAATCCGAGTCGTCGCGCCGGCCCTGTTTGCCCAGCGGAAACTGGCCCCCGTACTCGCCGCTTACCAGCGTGCCTATCCCAACGTCGTCGTCGAATTCGTTCTCGCCGACCGCACCGTCGACCTGATCGAGGAGGACTTCGATCTCGGGATTCTTCCGGCACGCCGGATCCATGGGATGAGCCAGATTTCACGGCATCTCACGCATACCGACTTTTACGTCTGCGCTGCGCCCAGTTATATCGATGCGCATGGCTCGCCTCAACATCCATCGGAATTGGCCCATCACGCATACCTGGCATTCCGTACTGAACACAGCACCGAAGAAGTCGTTTTCCACGCCGCCGACGGCACGCCGATAGCCGTGCATCCCAAAGCCAGCTTTGTATGCAACAACATCGGCATGGTGCGTGAAAGCGCGTTAGCCGGGATGGGCATCGCCACACTCTCAGCGTACCTGGTCGAGGATGACATCCGCACCGGACGCTTGCAGCGCGTGTTGCATGAGTACCACCTGGCGGACCGGGAGTTCCGGATCGTTTACTCGACACGCAAGTTCCAGTCGCTCAAGGTCAAAGCCTTTATCGACCTGGCGGTTGAACATTTCCGCGAACGGGATGCTTAGCTCCTGAACATCGCTCCGCTCGTTTGACTGAAATTCGAAAGCGGTTGTCCTGCCTGCGATCTGGCTCGCCGCTAAAGTCGAATCACCCCTGACGTAAAACCGTTCTGTTCTTATTCGCATTCGATCATATGAAAAAATCACTGAATTTTGTTGGCCTGTCGGGCAGCCTGCGTCAAGCGTCTTACTCGGCTGCCGTGCTGGACGCAATTGACAAACAACTGCTCTCGCGCGGGCATACGCTCGACCGTCTGAACATTGGCGACTTCCCGCACTACAACCAAGACATGGAAGACGCTGGTCTGCCCGACGTGGTTGCTTACGGCCGGCGCCTCGTCGGGCAAAGCAACGGCATCATCATTGTCACGCCCGAATTCAACCACGGCATTCCTGGCGTCCTGAAGAACACCTTGGACTGGTTGTCGCGTCCGGCATTTTCCAGCTGTTTCCAGGGTAAGGCAGCCATCTTCTGCACGATTTCGCCAGGCGCGCTCGGCGGGGTCCGCACGCAATATCAACTACGAGAAACGCTCAGTTCGATGCTTTGCGAAGTGGTCCCGATGCCGGAAATCGTCATTCCGCACGTCAACAGGAAGCTCGAGAACGGAGTCTTTACCGACCGGTCGACGCTAGACTTTCTCTCCAATGCGATTGATCTCCTGACTAACGCTGTCGAGCGACGTCGGTCTGCACAGGATGATAGCCCTCGTGTTGCGGCCTAACCGGGCGAGCCGGCGCAAGCTCCTGACCTAAAAGCGATCGCAAGGAAACCACCGCAATGAGAATCGCCGTCATCGCTCCACTCGCAGCGCTCGCCGTTAGCGCGAGCGTCCACGCGCAGAGTAGCGTGATGTTGTTTGGCATGCTCGATGTCGGTGTGAGCTACGTGTCGAACCAGAACGGCGCTCACTCACTCGAAGCGAGCGATTCGATCTTCACACCTAGCCTCATTGGTTTGCGCGGTTCGGAGGAACTGGGCGGCGGCTATAAGGCCGTGTTCGAGTTGGCATCGCAGTTTTCGGTGGACACGGGTGCCGGTATTCCCGGCCCGGGAGCCGACTTCAGCCGCGAAGCCTATGTGGGTCTAAGTCGGGAAGGCGTCGGCACACTGACCTTTGGTCAACAGTACAACCTGCTGGCCGACTTCCTGTTCTTTCCACCGGACCAATTCGATGCGACCTTCCTCTATGGCGGCTTCTACAACATGCGCCAAGGGCCGTTTGCCGCCCTCGGCATCCCGAACAATCCGACCGGCGCTTCGGATCTCGACCAGGTGGGTCAAACGTCGCGTGTCTCGAACTCGGTGAAATTCACGAGCGCGCCCTTCGCCGGTGTGAAGGTTGCAGCCCTATACGGCTTCGGCGGCACCGCTGGTTCGATCTCGAACGACAACACCGTTGGCTTTGCTGCGGACTATATCCATGGCAATTTTGGGGTTGGCGCGGCGTACAACGAGACCCGTTATACCTCTCTCGACGATGGTCACGATGGCATCCGCAACCTCGGAGCGGGCATTCACGAGACCTTCGGCGACCTCTATCTAAGCGGCCTCTATACCAACACGAAGAACACCTTGACAGGCGGTGTCGTGCAGGTCGAACAGGCGGGCGGTGTGTATTCGTTCAATTCTGCGCTGCGTCTTGGTGCAAACTATCAATACTGGTCGGGCAACGCGGCGCTCGAGCACAACAAGGCACAACAGATCACCACAGCATTGCAGTATTCCCTGTCAAATCGCACGCTCGTCTACGTCGAAGGGGTTTATCAATGGACCGGCGGCGATGTGGCCGGTGGCCACGACGCGTGGATCAACGGAACCGATCCCTCCAGCACGACCCATCAGACAATTGGCCGAATCGGCATGCAGACTACCTTCTAAAGTCAAAACAACGCTCGTATGCCCCTTCCAGGCGAGCCTTTCCTGGAAGGAAAGCCTCCTTGAGAATCCATCGATTATCGCGCTCCGGAAAATGCAGCAGGATGCGAAACATAGCGTTATCGCTCTTGCTCAAGAAGGAGTTTGGTATGCCATTGATCGACCATCTCGATCATCTCGTCCTGACATGTGTCGACCCCGAAGCGACCCGGCATTTCTACACACAGGTCATGCAGATGGAACTCGAGACCTTCGGAGCAAGCCGGCTGGCGTTCAGGTTCGGCAACCAGAAGATCAATCTCCACGTACGCGGCTCCGAATTCGAACCCAAAGCACACGTGCCCGTGCCTGGCGCGCTGGACCTGTGCTTCATTGCCGCCGTTCCGCTTGACGACGTTATCCGGCATCTGAACAAGGTGGAATGGCCGATCGTCGAAGGTCCCGTCGAGCGGACCGGCGCTACGCAAAAAATCCGTTCGGTGTACGTGCGAGACCCTGATCTCAATCTGATCGAGATTTCGGAACTCCTGAGCTGATTGATAAAAGCGAGTTCCGCACCCGGCATAAGAACCGTGGGCGGTAAGAGACTACACCTATAAATCAAGGAGACACCATGAACGCTAACAATCCAGGCATGGGTGCCACAACGGGCGCCCCATCCACTTTTCCCTCCTCCGAAGCAGGCATAGCAGCAAGTGCAGCCCCACACTCGGCCGACGCCTTCACGGTAGGTGGCTGGATGGACAACATTCCGGTGGGCTCGCTGCATCGATTCGTGGTGTGGGTGATCGGCATTGGCCTCTTCTTCGACATGTACGAGATCTTTCTCGTCAGCTCGATCGGCACGGCGCTTCAGACCGAGTACGGAATCAACCCGCACAGCACCGACTTTAAGTTCTTGCTCGCCTCAGCCTTCATCGGCATGTTCGTGGGCTCATTTCTCCTTGGCAGCCTCGCCGACCGCATCGGTAGGCGCAAGGCGTTTCTGTTCACCCTCGTCTGGTATAGCTTCTTTTCCCTAGCCGGTGCGTTCTCGGTGAACGCCGAAATGCTCGTGGTTTGCCGCGTACTCACCGGTATTGGTGTGGGCGCGATCTACCCCGTTGCAGATAGCTTCCTCTCGGAGATTCTGCCCAAGGAACGCCGCGGCCGGTTAGCTGCATGGGCCTACACCACTTCGTATGTGGCTGTGCCGTTAGTGGGATTCCTCGCGGTGTGGCTCAATCCGCTGCACTTGGGCGGCGTGGCGGGTTGGCGCATCATTCTCGCGATCGGGAGCTTCGGCGCCGTACTGGTCCTGTTCGTTCAGCACAAGTTGCCGGAAAGCCCGCGTTGGCTTCTGGCGCAGGGACGTGTGCAGGAGGCGCACGCCATGCTGCGAAGATTTGCCAGCAGCGCGGGCGTTAGCGTATCGAGCATCACCGCGGAAGCAAAACCGCACCAGCACCCAATGCGGTTGAGCGAGCGTATCGCTTTGCTGCGGCAGGCGCCTTACGGTAAGCGTTATGTGATGCTGACCATCTTCCATACGCTGCAAGGATTCGGCTACTACGGCTTCGGCACCCTGGCCAGCACCGTGGTGAAGAGCCGCGGTTATGACATCACAGGCGGGACGTTGTTTATTGCGCTGTCGTTCCTCGGCTATCCCGTCGGGTCTCTGATTTCGATTCCATTTCTTAACTGGATCGAACGCCGGACGCTGGTAGTCGCGTCTATCCTGTCCATCGCAGTTTTCGGGTTGTGTTTCGCCTATTCGAACAATTCAATGTCGATCGTCTGCTTCGGCTTTTTGACAACGTGTGCGTCGAATGTATTCAGCAATGCGTACCACGTCTACCAGTCCGAGATATTTCCGGCGAGTGTGCGGTCCACTGCGATAGGCAGTACCTACTCGCTGTCGCGTTTTGTCAGCGGCATCCTGCCCTTCATCCTGTTGCCGGTGTTGAACCAGCAAGGCGCAGGCGCCATGTTTGGCATCATCGCAGCAGCATTGCTGACCGTAGCCATCACCATACATGCGCTGGGGCCCCGCACCACGCGGCGTAGCCAGGACGAAATCAATCCGGTTTAGCAGACTGGCGCCGCTATCCCTACAGAGGCGATAGCGGCGCAAATCGTCTACACGATGACCTTTCGCTCCGCTCCCAGCGGCAGCTCAGGCATGTTACGGTCAGACTGCGGCACGGCGTCGGCACGCCGATGCACATCATGTGTCACGAAGCCCTGTTCGCGGCTCGGCACGTCGAACCACTCCCGATGCGCGAACGAGTCACGGATATCCTCAAGACCGCTTTCCCAATGCTCGTTCATCGTGTCGACGCTGAACTCGTAGTCCTTGTACTGCCCCTCATAAGGTTTGTTCTTGTAGATGAGATGCACGACATTGATCGCGCTGCCGTCGGCCGCTTCTTCCGCGCGGAGGAATAGCGGATCGGACTTCAGCACTTCGGGCGGGACATGGGCGAGCAGTTCCTTGATGAAACGCGCGTGCTTCTGACGATCCGCCAGCATGTTGGTGATCGCCCGCGTCCGGCTCGAGTATTGAATGTCTTTGGCCCGTTCGGACACGTCGAGGAAGTCACCCGGAGGATTGCCGCGCGCGCTCCACAGATCCACTTGAAACACCAGTGCATCCTTGTGATCCGCATCGCGCAACACCTCGGTTAGCGGCGTGTTGGAAACGAGGCCGCCGTCCCAGTAGTACTCGCCTTCGATCTCGACCGCCGGAAAGCCGGGGGGCAACGCGCCCGACGCCATGAAATGCTCAGGTTCCAGACGCATTTTCGTGTTGTCGAAGTACACCAGGTTGCCGTTTCGCACATTCACCGCGCCCACCGAAACGCGGATGTCGCCGTCGTTGATGCGGTCGAAATCGGCGAACTTCAGGAGCGTTTCCCTCAGCGCGGACGTATCGTAGTAGCTGACCAGGTTGGGCGTCTGCTTGCCGAAGCCGGCCATCGGCAACGGCCTGCGCGGCGAGAAAAAGCCCGGCTGACCTTCCGTCAACGCGCGCCCGGCTGCCCACAGACTGGCCCACTTGCGCGACTGATCGTGCATGCCGAACGCGGGCGGTATCCAGGCGCCCAGACCGCCCACCCAGTCGAGCGGATGGCAGATCGAATTCCAGAACTCGCGCAATGCTTCCACGCGTTTCTCCGGCGCGTTGCCCGCAATGATTGCCGTGTTCAGCGCGCCGATCGAAACGCCAGCGATCCAGTTTGGTTGCACACCTGCCTCGGCCAGACCCTCGAAGACGCCTGCCTGATAGGAGCCAAGCGCACCGCCGCCCTGAAGCACCAGGGCAATTTCGTCGTAGCGCGGCAGCACGAACGCATCCGGCTGCCGGTTATTCTTTTTCGTACTGCTGCGCATACGTTACCCCTTATTGCATTGCCCAACCGTGGCTGACGATCACCGACTGCCCGGTGAGCGCATTCGATTCGAAGCCGGCAAGGAACGCCACTGTATTGGCCACGTCCTCGACCGTGGTGAACTCACCGTCGACAGTTTCCCTAAGCATCACGTTCTTCACGACTTCGGCTTCGGAGATTCCGAGCGCCTTGGACTGTTCGGGAATCTGCTTGTCGACAAGCGGCGTACGCACAAAACCCGGGCACACCACATTCGCCCGCACACCGCGCGGACCACCTTCTTTCGCAACCACCCGCGCCAGACCTAGCAAGCCATGCTTGGCGGTCACATAGGGGGCCTTCAGCTTCGATGCCTCGTGCGAGTGCACCGATCCCATGTAGACGATCGAGCCGCCCTTGCCGCTTGCGTACATATGTTTGACGGCCGCTTTCGTGGTGAGGAAAGCGCCGTCCAGATGGATTGCCAGCATCTTCTTCCAGTCGGAAAACGCATACTCCTCAATGGGAGCGACGATCTGGATACCCGCGTTCGAGACGAGCACATCGATGCTGCCGAGTTCCTTCACCGCGCGTTCAATGCCGCTGTTCACCGCCTCTTCGCTGGTGACATCCATGGCAACGGCGAGCGCCTTGCCGCCCGCGGCGGCGATGCTGCTCGCCACCTTCTGCGCGTTCTCGAGATTCAGGTCGGCAATCACAACTGCCGCGCCGAGACTGGCAAGTTTGCGTGCGCACTGCTCACCGATACCGCTTGCTGCACCCGTCACGAGCGCGACTTTATTCGTCAAAGACATGTTGCTCTCCTTCCCTACAGGTTCATGAAGTGTTACTGGTTGACCGCGAGTTTCACGGTCTCGGTCGAGGCCAGATAGTCGAACGCAACCTCGCCGATATCCAGCGTCAGATTGGCGATCACATGCCGGGCCCCGACCACGCGCTTCACCGGCAAAGCGGCGACGGGCGCCAACGCATGCGGATGCAGTTCGAGCGCGGCTGGACCCGACCACGCGCCGAGCACGCTCACATCGCGCAGAAAGAAACGCACGAGTTCGCACACGCGCGCTGAACCGTCGACATGCGGAATCACTTTCAACAGATAATTCGGCGTGTCCGCCAGCTTCTTGCGTTCGGCCTCGATATCGAGCGCCGCATGCTTGAAACCCATCGTGCCGGTTGCGATACGCTGTGTGCCGTAGTCGAGCGTACCGAGCAGGGTGTCGTTGCCATCCACGCTCAGGGTCGGCCTGGCCAGCTTCTTCGGAAAGCCCCAGATTTCGCGGCCGCCCGCGATCGGGCCTTCGTCATCGAGGTACATCGAATGCGTGTAGTTGCCGAGACGCCCTTGCTGGTCGCGCACCGAGATCACCTGACCGCTTTCGGTGTAGTCGCCGAAGCCGGATGAGTCCGGCATGCGAATAAATTCGTAGTGCACGAGATCGTTTTCCGGATGCAGCGGCTCCGGCACGATGGCGCGCAGCGCATCGAAATCGGTCTCATACGAAATAATGAAATACTCCCGATTGATGAAGCGATACGGCGGCCGCGGATACGCGGGATTGTGAACAGGCATCGCAAAGGCGTCCTTGCGGATCGAAGCGAGATTCATGACATTCCTTTTATGACTGCGGCGCAAGCAGCGCCGCGTGAAATGGTAGGGGCAATGCTCACGCAGCACGAGCCACCATTTATCAATAGACCGTTAACCAAACTGCAACGCTGGGACTGGAACCGCCTCGCACATCACGGTGTCGAACGGGACAGCGGCATAGCCAGCAAAATCATGGCGGCCTGCGCGGAATCGTTTCGCAACGCGCGGGATTCACCCGGCGCGAGGCGACACGAGTCGTGTTTATAGAGCGTCGTTTCATCGACTCCGGTGCTAACCACCACCTCGCCTTGCAGCACCACGTAGTGCTTTTCCAGCGGCGATGCCGCAAGCGAGGTGTGGCCTCCGGGCTCTATCGTCGACACACCCATCCACAATGCTTCGGACGGGCCGGCTTCATGGCCCTGCAGTCTCACGCAACGCATCTGATAGTGTTGCGCGGGAAAGTACTCGGGGGCTTCGTCAAATCGCGTCACGTTCATGGCTAAGCAAGGCTCCTTGGGCGGTGGCTTCATTCGTTGCGTTGCAGTGAATGCTAGTCGCCGTACGGCAGCGGGAGTGACAATCACTTTCGCTTTTCGGCCAACCCTTTGCGGGCGGTTTTCACTGCTACGGGAAGCCCCAAAAGTGCGCGGAATGACCGGAACTCGAAAGCATCTGTCTGACCGGTTCGCGGATTTAACGCTAAGCTCAGTGGCAAACTGCACTCTCCGAGATTGATATCCATGACCGAAACACCCGGCGAAGATGTCGCCCTGCGCCATCTTGTGCGTCTGACTGCTGCGCTGTTCCTTTCGTACCTGGCCGTCGCGATGGCGCTGCCGGCCATTCCCGTTTACGTGACCCATCGGTTGCACCTTGGCAATGCGCTGGGCGGACTAGCCGTGGGCATCGCCTTCCTCTCGACGATTCTCACGCGCAACCATGCCGGCAACCTCGCCGACCAGGTTAGTAGCAAGATCTGCATGCTGCGTGGACTCAAGCTGTATTCGCTCGCCAGCCTGATTTGCCTCGTGTCCGCGTGGGCAGCACTACCCCAGCCCGCCAGCTACGCGTTGCTGATCGTCGGGCGTCTGCTCCTTGGCCTCGGCGAAAGTCAGGTACTGGTCGGCATGATCAGTTGGGGTGTCGGCCTCATGGGAACCCACCGCTCGGGCAAAGTCATCGCGCTCGTCGGCGCCGGGATGTACGGGGCATTTGCCGCCGGCGGCCCAGTTGGCCTTTTGCTGCTTCGTTACAGTGGCTTTGCCGGACTGATGCTCGCCTGCACCGTCGTCCCGCTGCTGGGCTGGTGGATGGTTCACGGCGTCCCGGAAGTCCGGTCGCCCACCGGCAAGCGCGAATCGTTCTGGCGCATCCTCGCCCGCATCTGGCGGCCCGGCGCAGCAGTGGGTTTGCAAGGCGTGGGCTTTGCGGGACTGGGCGCCTTCATCTCGCTGTACTTCTCGAGCCGTGGTTGGCCATTGGCCGGTTTTGGACTGACCTGTTTCGGCGTCGGCTTTGTGCTCGTGCGCCTCGTTTGCGGACACTTGCCGGACCGCATCGGCGGTACGCCCGTGGCCATCGTGTCTTTAATGGTCGAAGCGTGCGGACAATATCTTTTGTGGATCGCGCCCGGCCCTTCACTGGCACTTGTCGGTGCGCTACTGACCGGGCTCGGCTGTTCGATGGTGTTTCCGTCGATGGGCTCGGAAGTGGTCAAACGCGTGCCGCCTCAACTGCGCGGCACCGCGCTCGGCGGCTTTGCTGCGTTTCAGGATTTGGCTTATGGCGCGACAGGTCCCATCGCGGGGCTGTTCGCCGATCACTACGGCTATTCTGTCGTGTTTCTGATCGGGGGACTCGCGGCTGTGCTCGGCCTGGGTATGGCGATCGCGGCCCATCGGGAAGGTAGAGTGCGTGCCAATAGCCAAGGATAACTGGATGCCTCTGACGCGTTAGCACGTTGATCCCGCGAAACTTCGTCCAATGGCAAAAACGTCCTGCTAGAAGTGCATTACGACCGGCCTGGAGAACATATACCGTTCCGCAAGCGCCACATAGCGGTCTGCCGATGTGGCCATCCCCGCGCGCTCCTGTTCTGTAAGCGCGCGCAAAAGTTTCGCAGGGTTGCCGGCCCACAACTCTCCTGACCCGACCACTTTCCCTGGCGTCAGTACCGCACCCGCCGCCAGCATGCCGCCGGTGCGCACGATCGCGTTGTCCAGC
>Ga0302233_10001472_pt1 | contig 16257 bp, 26 predicted proteins | sample II_Palsa_N3_1_FD_193516 | JGI IMG/M metagenome (GOLD analysis project Ga0302233, IMG submission 193516) | Peat permafrost microbial communities from Stordalen Mire near Abisko, Sweden - II_Palsa_N3_1 | ecosystem: Environmental > Terrestrial > Soil > Palsa > Peat permafrost | place: Sweden... | reverse complement strand
AAAAAAAAAAAATAGATTGGTCATGCGCTGACACTAGCGACGGCTGCTTGTTCCATGTACGCGACAGCACACGAAAGCAAAGACGTTGATCTGAGCGCGACCACTTTGTCTGCCCATCAATGGATCGACCATCTGCTCCAGTTGTCCGACTGCTTCCGCGTGTTTTCCGCTGCCAACGACAACTTGCTCGCACATTTCCCGCTGACCCTGAAGCGGTGGCGCCAGCTTAAACGCGATCTCATCCCCACCGTGGTTGAGCGTCTGCACATGGACGCAGTCATGGCGGACAACGACATGGACCCAAAACTAGTGGCCCTGCACAAGGTAATGCCAATTTGATGTTTCCACAGACCAACCAGATTCTTCAATTGCAGAAACGTGTGACTGACCTGAGAGCTCACTTCTCTGATCTGCTCCCGTACGACGTGAGTGCGGTGTACCGGTCGTGGATTTGCCTGGAGCGCTACTATGTCGAGACTGCCGCGAGAATCTGTACGGAGACCCATGCAAATTTTTTGATTGCTAAACGCATCTCTTGCGCTCAACAGCGTTCCTCGAGCTGGCTGTCGAGCAACTCGTCACGGTTGGTAATCCTCTTATCCGCAACGCCCTCGTACTCTTCCTGTGGACACCCTACAACGAGGTCCTGGACAGCGACCTTGTCCCTATGGGTCCCCTGTCGATCCTGCTTAAACAGTCGGTTTATTTGATCGAAAAGATCAAGCATGCTCCTCGCGACAAGCAACTTTCGAGCACCGTGGGTTTGACGTGCGCTGAGGGCGTGACAGCGATGAAAGCCAGCGGCGCGTCCCTCGCAGCTCTGAACAACGACTTGACGACAGCGGCCAATGGTGGCTCAAGCCAGTCAATCGACGTGCCTAGCATGACCAAATTGTTGACCCTCCTGCTCGACGACAGACCTGTCGTGACCACGAGCATCCATCAGTCGTCCGAGTTCTCCTCGGCGATCAATACTTCCTCTTCAAAGCAAGCCTATGTCGGTCAACAGCAGCAGCAGCCACAGCAGCAATCGTCGTCGTCGTCGTCTTCTACAGCATCCGGCGGAGTGCGCATCTCGACCGCATCGATCGCAAACAAGAAGCGCATGCAACAACAACAGGAGGTCATCCCCTCTGCCGCCACTAGTAGTGCCATACGGTCATGCAATGGTGTGCTCAGACTCCTTCTTCAGACGACCAAGGTATTCCTTTTTTTTATTTCCGAGGGACCAAGCTGATAAACTACTCCCGCACAGATGATCACTGCCGAGGGCCCCGTGATTGTGAGCGCGCCTCTAGTCCAGCAGCACGCGCTCATGTGTCAGATAATCCGGATCACGTTGCAGTACTCCCAATTGCGCCACGTCCGACCGCTGGGATTGCTCGATCCTGAAGTCGCCGTTCTGATCAACGGAATCACGCAAATGGAGGGTTCGCCCTCGGCTGAAAAACCGCGAGTGCCGTCAGCAAGCGAACTCCAAACCGTCACGGAGGAGCGCACGCGTTTCTGCCTCCAGCTCGCGCACATGGACGAGGCCGAGGTTTTGTCACTCGTCCAGACATGGAGGCCACCGGGTGATCCGATCTTCGAGGTATCGTTTAGCAAAAGAAAAAGAAAAAAAAAAAAAAAAGAGAGATTATTACAACTAAATTTTTTCTTTCAAATTTGATAGGAGCTCGCATTGGTGCAGTACGACCGAAGCAACGACGCCAGAGCTGATGAGATCGCGGGAAAGCTCCAAAAAACGTCTCCCCTGGGCCAACGATTGCTCACTCTGTCGATGCAGTACTTGGTCGTTTACCAGCGCCAGAACCCGGCCTCCAGCCGTCAGCTGTTGGCCGTGATGCCTGCTGATCTGCAAGAGTGGCTCAACCGGAAACTCGCACCGTACAAGACGCAGCAAGGAGCCGAGCCAGAAGTGCTCATTCCCATTCAGCTCGCTCGTGTTGTGGCTTTGCTCAGCCGCGTGGAGAAGTTCATTGGCAGGGACGACCCCAACATTGCCTTTGTCCAGCGCTTGCTCAAGTGTTTTCTGACAACCGACCAAAAATAATTTCTTTTTAAAGTAAAATTTTTCATTCCAATAAAATAAAAATAAAATAAAGATTACAAAGAAAAGAGAAAAATTACGCGGCGTTGAAATGCACAGATGCACTTGTTGATTCTTCACTAGTGGTGCCGGTTTGCAAGTGCACTCGTGGGTGCTGCCTTTTGATCATGATTGTGTCCTTAATTTTGAGGTTCTTGAGACCGCCGAAAGGGACCACAGGTTCATCGTCCTCGTCCTCCTCCTCTTCTCCGCCCCCACCCCCACCCGCCGCCCCCTCTCCCCCCTCCTCATCTTCCTCGCTCTCGGCATAGATCGAGAAGAGGACCTTGATGCGCAAAGAGCACAATGAGCACCCCACCAAGTCCCTGCCCGCGTCCATGTCAGCCGTTGTGATGACGTACGCACCGCTGCACCGGCATGGATACCGGTAGCTGACGCCGTCGTCCTGCTCCTCCATGTCGTCCAGGTCAACGACAACGTTCAGAGGGCCCTGCTCGCGAAGGGCCTGGTCCTTTTCCAAGGCGTCATAGGAAAGTCGGCTTTGGGGGTCCTTGAGAACGTTGTAGGCTTGTTGGATCCGCTCAAAGGCCTCGGTCGTCGCTGACGAGTTCTTGTCGGGGTGGTGCTACATAAGGCAAAGTAAACAGTGAGCGAAAGGACTGGGTAAGGGGAGGGGAAAGGGAAAAAAAAAAAGGACGGGGTAGGTCAGAAATAAGCGTATAGTAATTTATGTTTAGAATCATTGGTTTTCATTCAGCTCCAATAAATAAGTACATCATTCCCTCTCTGTGCGGGGTGCTGTAAAAAGAGCTCGCCCTCATACCTGTAAAACGAGTCGTTGGTACGCATTTTTCAGCGTCGTCGGGGACACGCCGCGTGGCACCCCCAGAGCCGAGTAATGGTCCATCACTCCATAAAATGGCTACCTTTATTTTTTGGCTGGCCCGAACCATGTCGTGGACGGCTGTTCCTCCGGGCACGCAGGGCGTGGCCCTTTACACGTTCACCCCCGACCCGCAGCTGCAGTATCAGATCCAGCTGGACGTGGGCGACATTGTGGAGATCCTCGAAGGTGCGAGTGTTTTTTACGTGCCGCAGCCCCAAAATAGTATTCAACCCTTTTTGAGCGCAAAACAGAGTGCGGTGGGTGGTACCGCGGCTACCTCTCGGACCGCCGCAAGGTCAGTGGCATCTTCCCCAAGAACCACATCCATCTGCGCAACAAGTCGGGTAGCACCGTCGACCCCTTGGTCGAGGAGGCCACCGAAACGCTGCGTGCGTGGAGCCGCCTTCTGCGCAAGCACCTTGTGTACGTTTTTCCAGAAAACCACCGGGAGTGCTTGACACGTTTCCCTGGCACAGCAATGGCGCCTACAAGGACTTTAACAAGGTCCGCGCCGACCTGACGTACCTCCTGACCAGCTCGCAGCAGCTGATTGCGCAAAACTTGTCGCAGGATGGCCTGAAAAAGCTGCGCCGCGACATTATCAACCGCATCGACCAGGGCAACCGCGCCCAGAACCTCGATGCTGTCGCGCGTAACGAGGAGGGTCTGCCTCTGGACGATCGCAACGCCACGTTTATCGAGCTATATCGCTCCTACGCCGACAGCTACACCAAGGCAGAGGCCGAGAAGGCGGCAGAGGTGAAGGCCAAGGAGTCCCAGCAGCACCACCTCTACCTCGACTTCAAGGCCTGCATTGCTTCCCTCTGCGGTCAAGGCGAAACCTCTGAGCTCTTTTTCTCCGTTTATAGCTTGGTATCTATCACCGGTGATATTTAAAAGATTTTGACCTTTTTTTTTTTTTGTTTTTGTTTTTGTTTCGGTTCTTGTTGGCAGGCGGACAAGCAGGCTGTCTCGGAGGAGTACACGGTCGTGCTCACGTACAACGGCATGCCCAAGGACGAAGACAAAATTGGCAAGCTGCGCACTCTCTTTATCGATTTCACCAACAGCAACGTACGAAATAGCATTAATTCATACATTGTCTCCAAAAAAAAAAAATTTTTTTTTCAACATTAGCTGCGCGACAAGATGTTCCTGATCTGCAAGATTGTTCGCAATGGCCGTATGGTCTCTACCGACAAGGAAAAGACGTTCCAGTGTTTCCGCCGCCCTTTCGGTGCTGCCGTCCTGGACATTAGTGATGTTCTGACGGGTCGCAACAAGCAGCTCGATGCCGAGTTTATGATGCCCATTCTCGTGTCCGAGAACGAAGAAGAGTGGCATGAGCTTCCTCTCAAGATCATGTCCAATGCTGGAGTATGTACACGAGTGTGCTTGTACGACGAGTACTCACGGAAATTTTGCGCTCTTCCAGGGATTCAAGTCAGTCTCCACTGCACAAGGTCTCGCGGTTGCCCTGCGCATGTTCCACGGTGAAGTCGGCACCGTCACCAAGGAGAACTCGACCCTGCTCAAGGACATTGCCGTCACACCCAAGCTTGGCTTCCCTGATGTTATCCTCCCCGGCTTTATGCGCAACGTGCTCTACCTCACGCTCATGACCGGTGACTTCCAGCAGGGACGGAAGACCTCGGCCAAAAACATCGAGGTGATCGTTTCCGTGCGTGGACCCAACGGTGACGACCTTCCCAACTGCATTTCGCGTGCCAACGGGTATGTCTACAACTCAAGCTTGCGTACTAAAAATGTGGTATCAGCGAGACAAACGTGACCGAGTTTGAGTCGATGATCTACTACCACAACAACTCGCCAAACGTAAGTTTATTTGTCTTCCATTCCAACCTTACTTGTTTCACCTAGTACATGGAGACGATCCGTCTGGATGTGCCGATCCATCTGTACGACACGTCCCATGTTTTCATTGTTTTCCGCCACTGCTCGTCGAGCGATACCAAGGAAAAGTCGGATAAGAACTTTGCGTTTGCTTTCATCCCACTCGTTGTCGAGGGCGAAGGCACGGTTGTCCCGGACCAAGTCCATGTCCTCTCGCTCTACACCTATGAGCGCAAACTCGTCACCAACACGAGCTCGTACCTGAAAGAGGCTGACCCCAAAAAGGTAGCGTACCCCGAAACACGCATAAAACAAACAAGAATTAAGTTTTAAATCCCGCGCTCTGTCAGATGGAAAAACTCAAGGACACGTTCACAATGAAGTCGACTCTCTGCTCGACCAAACTGACCCAAAAGTCTGAGCTGCTTCGCGTAAGCGTCGAAAAGGATAAATGTTTTGTTTGTCTTAACCGAGCCTCGTGTTTTTATCAGCTCCTGCGATGGAAAAACTCGGGTCAAAGCCAAATGTCGATGATCCTCAAGCAGTTCACTTTTATCGGCGATGTCGAAATCATCAAGTTCGTGCAGGACATCTTTGACGCGCTCTTTGCCATCCTCGATTCGGACAAGAACGTGCACGAGCAGCTCGACGGGCTTGTATTCTCGGCTTTGATCTACATCATCGAGAAGATCACAGACAAGCGTTTCAACAACTTCCGTCCGGTCTTGAACGTCTACATTGACATGGTAACTTGAAAATATACATTTTTTTTTTTCATTTTTTTTTTTTTTTTCAATTCTCATTCTTTCCCTCATAGCACTTTAGCGGCAACATGACCCACCGCCACCTCACGCAGGCGCTGCGCAAAACGTTTGACAATGCATCAGACATTGCTACCAAGGACGACTTGATGAAGAGCATGAAGGGCATGGAGTACATCTTCAAGTTTATCGTGCAGTCGCGCTTTCTTCAGCGCAATCAGGACCGTCGTTCGCCCAACGCAGCTGCAACTGAGGAAGTCTTCCGCCAGGAAATTCTTAGCTTGTTCAAGTCGGCGATCAACTTTATCACCAACTGCCCGCCCGCGCTCATCGGTGCCCAAACCATCGCCATGTCCAACTTCCCCTCCATCTTCAAGGACCTCATCAAGGTCGTTGGCCCCAAGGAGCTTGCCACCTTTGCCAAGGACTTTTCCGAGTCTGTGAAGAGCCAAAACAAAAAGGTCGTTGCGACCGCCAAGCTTCAGATGATCCAGGTACTGTTTCCGTTTCACGAGTATTTTTTTTGTCATATAAAATTCCCTTTTTTTTTTTTTGAATTTTCCACAGGGCCTGGTCAAGTCCCCGCTGTATGAGAACCCAGAGGCACGCGGCATCCTGACGTCGTCGATCATCGACCAGCTCAACAGCAACTTCAACACGGACGACACGGACAGCATCGGTCCCAGCATCTCGATCCTCGCCGAGATCCTTGGTGCCATGCAAAAATCTGACAAGCCTTCGCAGGGCATCCTCACCGTGGCCAACCTTTTGCCGCGTCTCTTGCAAGCGTACGAGCGCATCCTCAAGGAAGTCAAGGGTGACCCCAAGGTCGACAATGACAAAAAGTCGCAGCTGGGCGAGCTCACGGTGGACATTCTCATGCTCCTCAACCTCCTTACCAACGACGGCTTTGAAGCCTACCTGAACGATCAAGCGACGCGCGGCTCCAGCCTGGAAACCCTCATTGTCCAGGTAAGGTCTAGTTTTTTATTTTTCACGTACTAACGTTTGCGTGTAGATCATGCAAGTGCTCAACACGTGCATGCGCGAGTACTCGTTCCCGTCCACTTGGTCCACGCTCAACCTTGTCCAGTGCAAGGTAGTGCTCAAGACCATCCGCTCCCTCAAGCCAGTTCTTGCCGGAAACTTTAAGGGTACGTGCATGTGCGGGCTTTGCCTGCTGACTGTAAATATTTTTATTTTCAAAAAGACAAAAACTTTAAGACCGACATCTGGACGTCATTCTTTGCCCTCATCCAGATCCTGCTGTCGGCCAAGTCCCTGCAGCTGGAGACGTTCTCCCCTTCCAAGGAGAAGTCTGTCCTCAGCACCTTTGGCGACATGCGCGGTGAGGCTGCGTCAATCTTGCAGACGTCCTGGTAACATGCCCAATCGTTCTTGGGAAAAACTACTGATTTATCACACTAGGGATGAGCTCGGAGCTCAGCAAGCCCGCTTCGTTCCCGGCGTCATCAGTCCCTTTGTCGAGCTCACCTTGCTCCCGCACAAGGGAATTCGTTCGTCGGCTACGACGATGCTCTTCAGTGTCATCTTCAAGTACTATGAGCAGAACAAGAGCATGGAGTATGGATAAAACAAAGAAGTTTCCACTGTGCTGACCATTTCTGGCCAGGGCAATTGAAAATGAGACAATGGACGCAGTCGACAAGGCTGTAGCCGACATCAACGTGCCGATCGAAGACGACTACCGCACGTTCTTCATCAACGAGATGCTGTCCAAGTTTGACGCGGTAAAAGGGACGATTTGCTTCCTCTTCAACTGAATTTTTGCGCTGCAGAGCAAGGACGCGCAGTTCAAGACTGTGGGCAAGCGCTTTGTCGAGTCTCTGGACCAGCTGTTGGAGTTGCGTATGAACGTACGCTCATTGCCAGAGGGCGCCGAGTACGAGGACGAGCGCACGCAGGGGCTTCTCAAGCTCATGCAGTTTGTCAAGCGCATCAACCGCGATGCGACCTACATTCGCTATGTCCATCAGTTGGCGGACTCGCACGTCAAGGCCAACAACATGACCGAGGCGGCCTTCACCCTCTGCCTCCACGCCGATCTCCTCACCTGGTCCAACCAAGAGCTCCCGGCCGACTACGGTTTCCCCGCGCAGACCATGAGTGCACGCAAGGAGGCCCTCACCCTCCGCATCATTGACCACATGGAAAAGGTATTTTTTTTTTTTTCCCCTTAAAAAAAATTTTTTTTAAACACCTCTTTATAGGGCAAGATCTGGGAGGCAGCGGTGGAAAAGTGCAAGGATCTGGTCAAGCAATACGACGAACAACTGCACGACTACAAGAAGCTGAGTGCGCTTCTCCAGCGCCAAGCCCAACTTTACCAGAGCATCGCGACCCAGGAGCGTTTCTTCTGCGAGTACTTCCGTGTTGGCTACTATGGCAAGGGCTTCCCCGTCACCCTTCAAAACAAGCAGTTTATCTATCGTGGCGACGAGCTCGAGCGCATCTCTGCTTTCTGCGAACGCATCCAGGACAAGCATCCCAAGGCGGACCTGCTCAAGACCAACGCACCGCCCGGCGACGACATCCTTAACTCGAACGGCCAGTACATCCAAGTGGTCAAGGTCGACCCAGAACCCGCGTCCAACCACCCCAAGCTGCTGCCGAGCCTGCCCGAGTACATTCGCAAGTACTACGAGTCGAACGACGTCAATCGCTTCTCCTTTTCGCGCCCCTACAAGAAGCAGAAGACAGGAAATGAGTTTATGGATCTGTGGACGCAAAAGACCCTGCTCGTGACGGAGAACCGCATCCCAGGCCTGATGCGCCGCAACGAGGTCATCGAAACGTCCATGGTCGAGCTCGCGCCCATCGAAAATGCAATCGTGTCCATGTCGAACAAGAACCGCGAACTCGTCAGCTTTGAGAACAAGTACACGGCCAACCGAAGCCTCAACAGCAACCCCTTCACCATGGCCCTGAACGGTGTCGTTGACGCGCCCGTCAACGGAGGTACGCCATTTTTTTATTTTATTTTTTATTTTTTTGGTTATTCTGTGCATTGCAACTAAACAACACCATTTGAACGTGCCACAGGTGTCGGCATGTACCGCCAGTCCTTCTTCACGGAAGAGTACCTCAAGAACAACCCCACGCACGACAAGTTTGTGGTGGAGCTGCGACGCCTGATCGACGAGCAGGTCCTGGTGGTCGAACGTTGCATCCAGCTGCACGAGAAGATTGTCGTCGAGAGCATGCGTCCACTGCACGAGAAGATTATCGAGAGTACGTGTTTGTATTATTTCTTATTATGTATGTTTACCTTGCCCTCCCCACCAACAGACTTTGACAAGAACTTTGCCGAGGAACTCTCGCGTCTCTTGCCCAACCGCGTGCGCGTGTTCACAACCCCGTCGATCCCGACTCCTGTTCACCCCGGCAGTGTTGAGGCACAGCAAGCCGCCGCCGCCGCCGCCGCCGCCGCAAACAACAAGGAAGACAACCTGCCTCCGATGGGCCGCACGGCGTCGATTGCGAGCCGTCTCGGTGTGTCGCGTCCCACGCTGCCCGACTTTAACACATCGCTCAACAAGGGCAACCTCGAGAGCGGCCCATCATCGGCACCGATTCGCCAGCAGCAATCTCCCACGGCGACCTCTCTCCCACAGATCCAGCCCCCAGTGTCGGCGCCGATCGCAAACGCTGCCATCCTTCAACAGCAGCAGCAGCCGCAGCCACCTGTGCCTGCCATCCGTCGTTCGATGTCCAAGGGCGACGTCACAGGCGGAGGTCTCAACCTGCCTCCCGCACCGACCTCGGCCACACCGCCCGTGCCCGCACTGCGACGGTCACCGTCCAAGAGCGATGTCACGACCGAGACCGGACCGCTGTCTGCCCCTCCCACATCCGCGCCGTCGCCTTTTGGCAGTGGCCAGCTTCCTCCGCGTGCACTCCCCGGCGTTGCCGCTTTCTCGTCGGCTCCGCCCAACATCCCACCGCCGATTCTCGCCAGCCGTAGTGTGGGAGTTCTCCCAAAGCCCCCACCGGTGCCAGCTGGTGGCTTTGGCGGCACGCCCCCGCCCAACACGCCCCCGCCAACGACGCCTCTGGTCGTTGCCGGCAAGCCCCCGATGGCGGGTGCCGTTCCCATGATCCCCGCCGGCGGTGCCCCGTCGCCCTTCAAGAAGCCTGTTCTCCCTCCGTCAGGCAGCTTCAACAAGTAGGAGTCCAAACAGTTTCTGAATTTCTTTTTTTTTTTCAACGTTTGTTTTTAAATCTTTGTTGTTAGTTTACAAGTATAAATTCTTTCGTATTTCTTTTCAGGTAGAATTGGTGAGGAGGATGATCAGTGAAATGCGGATGGTGGACAAAAACAAACCAAAAACCAAAAAAAGAGAGAAAGAAATTGCAAATAGACGCCCTAAAAAACAAAACAGAACAAAACTATTTCTTCTTCTTGTCGGCAATGATGAGCGCACGCACATCCTCTTCCAGCTTGATCTGGCAAGTACAAGATTTAATCACGAGGGAAAAAAAAACAACCCAAATAGTTCTATTAACTTACATCGTGACCGGTAATGATGACATTGTACACCGCCTCGAGGAGCTCTGGTGCCGACTTGACCGAGATCGAGTTGCCCTCGAGATTGAGGTACTTGAGCTGGCTGTTGCGGTCAAATACAGGCAAGATCGCCTTGAGACCATCTACAGTCGGAAGAAAGGTCTTAGCCAAAAAAAAAAACATCACAGACAATCAATTTCATACTGTTGCTCAAGTTGTTGTCCTTGAGGCTAAGCTCGAGCAGGGGTTCGCCAGTTCCAGCAACGTCGGCGATCTTCAGGATGCCTTTGTCACCAATGTTGCAGCCATCAAAGTTGAGCCTGTTTCGTAATAGTTGCATAAAACGAATGTAGTAAGTTCCCACGTACGAGACAATGCCACTCCTTCGGAGCGATGCATAGATGTTGGCCGCTCCCTCGCCACCAAAGCGGGTGACGCCGGTGAACACGAGAGACTTGAGCGTGGTGTTGCTTGCGATGGCATCGCCAAGCTGCTTGGAGTCGTTCGTGCTGATTGAATTGTTGCTGACATCGATCTCCATCAGAGTCTTGTTGTAGCGAATGATCTCGGCAAGGGAAGCGTAACCGTCCGAGCCAAGGCTGCTATTCTTGAGGCTGAGCACCTTGAGCTTGTCATTGACACGCAGGCTGCGAGCGAGAATGGCCATAAAGTCCTTGTCCAGGTCATTGGATCCGATCAACAGCGACTCGAGCGTGCGGTTTCCTTCCAGCGAGGCGGCAATCTTTTTAATACATATTTGTTTTGTTTTTTTTTGTTTTCAGGCCCATAAATAATAAATAAAAAAAATTCATACCGCCACGGCGCCCTTCTTGCTAATGTTGCTGTTGTACAGATCAAGGTAGAAGAGGTTGTTTGCCGTGCCAGTGTTGTGGAGGACAGAGGCGATCTTCATGGCGGTCTTGAGCGACAGCTTGGTCGTGGCGAGTTCAAGGCTAAAATATCAAGGATAAATAGATAAAATATTATATATAGCTTCGAGGTACTGGTTGGGGCGGCCACGGAAGGCAACGACATCGATAAGCTTTTTGATCGAGTGCGAGCCGACCTTGGTCGAGGTCAAATTGATGCGCATGATCGAGCGGCTCGACTTCATGCCCTCGGCGAGCTTCAGACAACCATCATCACTGATCGCGTTGCCTGAGAGATCCAGCTCAGAAACTGACGGATGACCCTGCAGGATAAGCGCGAGAGGGAAGAAGAAGCCATCGGTGAGGCCCGAACGGGCGAGCTTGAGGCTGCGGAACATGAGGTTGGTCTTGACACTCTTGAGAATGAGCAGGCCGTTCTGATCGCCCAGCTCGACGTCGCTGAGATCGATCGAGTCGATACGGCGCGCGTTGTTGAGGAGGTTGGCAAGAGCCTTTTTTCATGTGTTTATTTGTTTATTTGTTTTTATTTATTTATTAAAAAGAAATTTTTTTTTAATAGGCATGTTACCTCGACATATTTCTTGTCAAACCTTTTGTTGTTTGCGAAATTGAGCAGGCGAGCAGGGAAAGCCGTGTTGAACAGATACGCCCTAGGCATAAGAAGATTGGAATAGCATATTCTAACATGAAAGACGTACATTGACTCGATTGCATTGGGTGTCAGGTTGGGGTTGTTGGACAGACGGAGCTCGTAGACGGAAAAGTTTTCGACAAAGACTTGTCCGACCGTAGGTCTAAGAGGGTTTTTTTTTTTTAATTATTAAGCAAAAAACATGATGAAAAGCTTGTTACGTACCGGAAGACAAACGTGTCACCGAGGGCCTTGAGGATAATGTTCCATTGGTCGTCGTTGAGATCAAGACCCTCGAGGTCGAGGACGTCGCAGTTGCGGCCCTCATCGAGGTCGGCGTCGATCTTCTCCAGCAAGGCCATAAGGGGCGAGCTATTGGCCTCAAGGACATAGTGTTGATACGCATCCTTGAAGAGCTCAAGGCGCGACGGGAAGCTCGAGAGCATGATGCGCTTGGGAGGAAGCTCGAAAAGATCCTTGTTGGGCAGGACGCCATCGGCCTGGAACGAAGGGTCCAGGGCCGAGCGGAAGAGTTGGTAGTAGTCGTGCAAAATGGCCAGAGCTGCCTCGGCCTCCTCGTCGTGCATGCCTATGTTGGTCACATCCTATATTTTTGTATATTTTTTTAGTTTTTTTTCTCCTTTTGGCCGAAATATATTTATTGTGTACCAGGGTTTCGGTCTGGAAAGACATGCCAATGTTGGTGCGGTTATACGCGAGGAGCTGCTCGTAAGGATAGAAAGTCCAATCCTGCACGCCAGCAATGTTTGTTATTCATAAACAAAAAAAAATTTTTTTTCTTATGATAAAAGCCGACATACACCGCAGAGCGAGTTCCTCTTGGTGCTCAGCAGGAGACCGTCCTCGGCGATGCCAAGAAGAGCGTAGGCTCCAGCCTGCGCAAGGATATTAAAACAAAAAAAAAAAAAGGATCATACGCGAATCTCGAAAATACTGGCACCATAGGCAGGCGACTTGCGGGCCACGCGGAGATACTCGAGCTGAGCCTCGAGCTTGCTCATGCCCTTGTAACGCGAGTACTGTTGGAGAAGACGCTTTTGCCAGTACTGGATCTTGTAGCGATCGACGAGTGACTGCGGCATGTATGGCAAGAGATCTTTGGCCTCCTTGAGCAGGGCGGCCGTCTTGGGTCCGTTAAAGTCACCATGATCGACTTGAAGATGCAGCGCACCGAGTTTGACTGCGAGGTAGTCGGTAATCGGGTACGCTCCTGAAACGACCATGGTTTTGACCTAAGGAATCTCATTTCTTTTCAGGGGAGATCTGGATCGATATTATTACCTGGAGCCAGTAAAGATTAACAGCAGACGGCTGGTTAAAATTGAGCGGCTGCTTCATGAACTGGACCTTGATCGTGAGGCTCTTGGCGACATCTTGTTCGCGCAGGGTGAGTTCGCCATCCACAAACTTGTCATAGTTGCGGTTCTGGAATGCGAAACCCCAGTAGTCGGCGTCACCGAGTTGGAGCTTGGACGAAACGAGCTGCTTGAGATCCTGTACAACAACAACAGCAACAATTTTATTTTTATTTTTATTTTTTTTTTTTTTGTGTTAAATATCGCAGATCATACGTTGCCGGTCATGCCAGTGTAAGCCTCGATGCTCTTCTTGAGCGATCCGTCCAAATTGGAAACAGCCATGATAAACTTTTCGCCGACGGCGTTCTGGTATTATTCGATGGGGACACATTAGCACAGTGTGGGGGTGGGGAGGAATGTCGTGTTGTCCACGTACGGGCTTGAGAGATCCATTCTGGGCAACGGGCTTGGAGGCCTGCTGGTTGGCAGCGGCCATGGCAGCGGCACCTGCCTTGCGACCCATCGTCATGGGCGGCGGCGGCGGGAGTGCAGCCTTGGGAGGGGCTCTGGCCTGGGGAGTGACTAGACACAGAAAACATTAGGATTCACGCAGGGTTGGGAATGCACTGTTTGTTTGGCATACAATCGACCAGGGTGAGCAAGTCTGCGGGCGGCGGCGGCGGCAGGCTGTCGAGCAACGGGTTCAGGGGCTGGTGATAACCCGAGGGTGGCGGCGGCGGCAGGTAGACGCCCATTCCCCAAGCTGCCATCGCTGGCGGCGGCTGGTAGGTCGAGCTCATGATGGTTGGCGGCGGGAGGCCCTGTGGGACACCCTTTTGCATGGCTGGTGCGGCTCTAACGTAGACACAAAACATGTTTTTTTTAGATGGGTCTGCATGTGCACACCTTTCATCGCGTTACTGTGGTGGCGGCGGGGCCGCGGCACGCTTGAGGGCGCCCATGCCGGGGGCAATTGGGGCCGATGAGGGACCAGACGGCAGGACCGGCGGGGGCAGGTTCCTGGCGCCGCCGGGGATGGGCTTTGGCAGGGTCGGTGGGTGCGACGGCAGCATGGGCATCGACGAATTCTGGTGCTGGTACTGCGTCAGGTTGTTGAGCTTGGGCGGTGGGAGGGTCACGGGGAGCGGCAACGGGACTGCATGTCAGTCCAAGTTGGTTTTAGTGAACGACTACTAGGTAATCTTGGTTATCGCACCGTTGTTTGCATTGAACGACATGCGGCGGTTGAGGCCAGCGCCGGGGATGACGGTGGCATTGGGGTCGGTCTCGTCGTCCGACTCATAGTTGTTGGCCTGCAGCATGAAACGCACATGAAACGCACATGAAACGCATGTGTTTGAAGGTGCGAGAAAGCAAGCGCAGAGGGGAGGGAGGAGGTAACAGGACCGAACGTGCAAAAAGGTTGAGAAAGGTATAGGGAGGGAAGGTGCAAAAGAGTGGGAAAAGAAAACAAGAGATAAGGTGCAAAGATTCCGCTTGGGTACCTGTGCCGCGTACGACAGTTGCTCAATGCCGGCGACCATGGCGTCGAGTTCGTCCAGCTGGTACGCCATTGTCTGCCCTGGCTTTTTTTTGTTTCTATGGGCAAGAGACGTTCAGTGAAAACAAAGGACCCCAGGGTGAAAAAGAAAGAAAAAAGAAAAAAAACAAGGGGCAGCAAAAGCTTTGGGTGGGTGTGAAAATCGTCAAAATGTCAACGCAAAACAAACAGGGCCGCCGCCGTGACTTGCCACTGGCATGTTTCAAGTTTACCAGCACAGCGCGCACAGTCGCGCACATATCGTCGGTGTGCGCGCTTGGGTAAGGAACGTGAAAAAACCCAGATAAAACCTTCGCGACCACAAACGCGTGCTGCTGGCATGCCTGCACAAGGCCAGAGCCACCGGACAACCGTCGGGTATGCCCTCACAGCCGTACTCCGGTATGGCTCGAAAAGTGGCCCGGTGCGGATACAGCCAGTCCACCGCTGTGTAGAGTTCATTCGAATAAGGATTAAAGAAAAAAACTTTTTTTTCATCGGCATCAATCAATCCTTGCTGTACATTGGAGCTGTGCTGTCGTCGGACTGGGCATCATTGCTGGCGTTGTTGTTCTGAACAGCGGCATCGTCATCGACAGTGACAGCGAAATCGCCAGGATTTTGTTGAGCAGGCGGTGGATTGACAGGAACCTTGGCGTCCTCCTCGTCTTGTGCGGTCGCGATGGTGTGCCCATCAATGAAACTCGGGTACATGGGTCCAAAAAGGAAGCGGCCCAAGTTGACGAAGATGCCTTGACTGAAAGGATTGGAGCGATCGCTGGTTCGGATTTCCTTGATCTACCACAACCACCCCAAAAAGATTAGATCAGCAGTAACGAGAAGAGCAGTACATTCTGGTTGGTCGTCTTGTTTTGCGCTGCAAATATCCAGTGTACGCACGACAGCCCACTCACGCTCATGCCTATCATGAAGACGTAGATTGCAAGGACCAGCCTGTTTATTTTTACATTTAATGATTTTGGGACCCAAAAATCAAATGAGCAACTCGTTACGAAACAGGGCTCTGCGAGACTGCCGACTGGAAACGCTCGTATCCCGTGCTGCCGGATGAGGCTCCCATGAGATCGGACAGGTGTACCCACATGCACGCCTCGACAAGCATCGTTAAGGCTGCCGTGGATGTCACAAACGCCAGAAAGAAGCGGTGGTTCCTCTTGCCGACGCAATTGGCCACCCATGGACAATCTGCGCAAATAAAATAAAAAAAGTTTTTTTTTTTTTTTTTTTTTTTTTTTTTGACGGATAGCGAGCGAGCGAGTTGTTAATACGAGCAAGGAATCATAGACCGATATTACGATGATCAAACCGCTCTAAATAAATTAAAAAAAAGCCGTTTTTTAGAGGGCAAATATAAACTAATGATAATACGTAACAAATATTACCAACACAGCTGTCGCAGTTCCCACAGTGGATTGTGCGCGGGTGCCTTACGATGCGGCATGTGTTGCAAAACTTGGTCTTGATTGTGTGTCCTTGCACATTAAAATCGTGGAATACGAGCGGGGGCAGCGGGGTGGAGCCAAACGGGTACTGGTCCGTCTTGATCATGTCCTCTGCAAACTGGCGGTCAAGCTCTGGCATTGGGATGTGTGCGGGCGCACGCGGCACCACGCCCGGGTCCCTCCAGCTTGTTGCCAACAGTGATGCATACACGACCACGAGGACCACAGAAAACACAATCGGCAGGGCAGGCGAGACATTGTGCCACAGATACGATGCCCTACACGAAATCGTGAGGGGGGGGGGGGGGGGGGGGGGGGGGGGGGGGGGGGGGGGG
>Ga0302233_10001469_pt1 | contig 16276 bp, 25 predicted proteins | sample II_Palsa_N3_1_FD_193516 | JGI IMG/M metagenome (GOLD analysis project Ga0302233, IMG submission 193516) | Peat permafrost microbial communities from Stordalen Mire near Abisko, Sweden - II_Palsa_N3_1 | ecosystem: Environmental > Terrestrial > Soil > Palsa > Peat permafrost | place: Sweden... | reverse complement strand
GGAAGAGGACTGGCGAGTAAAGGAATCTCAGGTGACAGAAAATAAAGTATCGTTTCTGGAGACACTGACCACTTGTAATATCATAGCTCAAAGCCCTGAACAAGACTCTCAAGGAGGAGGTGCGCAAGCTTGGCAAGGCACAGACTGCATCTGGTCCTGTCAGCGGTGGAGGCGCAGGCAGTATAGCCGCCGTTCCCCTTGGCGGAGGAGGCAGCAGTTCGATGCCAAACGGTGGCAACGGGGAGCCAGTCAACATCGAGTATCTCAAGACGTGTGTCCTCAAGTATATGGAGTTTGACGATCAGCGAATGGTGCGTACTTGCCAAAACTATGTTGGAATGGTTTTTCATAAATTTTACTTGCAGGTACCGATGGTCAAGGTCATTTCCATGATCCTCAAGTTTACGCCCGAGGAACTCAACCGGGTTCAAGCCAAGGTAGCAGCACGTCTCAACCCCCTCGCCGCCCTCGGGTTACCCGGCATATAGACAGAGACGGATGTTCGTTGTTTTTTAAAAAAAATTTTTTCTTTAGCAGATTTCAAATCAAGCATCTTTACACCATGATAAAAGTTAACGGAAAAAAAAAAGCCAATTTAGAATCGTTGGTAGCCGGGGGCGCGACGTGACCCAAAGCACTCTGCAAACAAGTCGTACCACAGCTCAAAGTTGCTCTTTTTGAGTCCGTAGATGATGAACGTGAACAGGCCGCATGTGCACATTGCAAACGTGTGGAAAATCCACCCGCCAAAGTTGTTGACGTGCGAGACGGTGATGGAGATGCGGTTGGCAAAGAACGTGAAGAAGATGAGCTCAAACACGGTCACAAAGGCGATCTGTCGGTATACGATTTGCCTTTGCTGTGCAAGGAGTTGGGCCTTCTCCTCTTCTGTCTGCCCGTTTGGCTCACTGCTGCTGTTTACTGTCCCGCGCGGCGACCGTGGCGGTGAGGGCTGTTGTTGTTGTGGCAGGGAGGACTGGCGCATTATCCTGTACATCTTGACGATGATTTGGAACCACATGAACGCACCGGCGACACAAGCAAAACCCATGGGCCCGTAAAAGTTGAGGTAAATGTACAGCGTCTCGTCCGACTCGATAAAGCACCACACGCCGTCAAAGGCAATGACATCGGCCACCTATGGACACATCAGCAACGCCGCCAGGACCAAATGATGTTTGCTTGTTACCAGTGGCGGGATCGTCATAATAACGGGCACGACCAGGCCAAACGCCACCAGCCAGCGCGTGCGCACCTTCACCGCTGGGTAGCACATGTGCAGGTACAGGTGCAGCGTGATAACAAAGAAGAACGTGATCATGGTGGACCTATGCACACTCGGCACGCGGTCAGTACGTTCACAGTCGCAACTGTTGACGTACCCTGAAAAGATGAGCAGCGTGCCCTGGATCTTGCAGAACGGGTGCGTGGGGTCTGCCAGCACGTCCAGACCGACAGCGCCACCCAGCAGCAACAGAAAGTCCATTACGAGCGCACTGCACACATGCTTAGAGCAATCCCCGCAATCCCCTCTTTTTTTGTGTGTGTGTGTGTTTAGTACGTACCTCAGGACAAAGATGACTGTTGTGGCCCAGCTGGCCACCTGCCGCTTCTCCTCAAACACGGTAAAGGTCAGGAACACAAACAGGCTCGACACGACAGAGATGGGCGTGAGCACGAGCACCATGATAAACAGCAGCTCGCTCTGGCTGGGTGTGAGCCCGCTGCTGAGTGTTGGCAAGGGGTCCATGCGCGTGACGGATTTTTTGCCAGCGATTGGAACTGTTTGTTCGCTTTGAGCCCCTCTTCCTTCTTTCTGTGGACGGACCAGACGCTTTTTCGTAATGATGCAGTACCCTGGTGACAGCCTTTCTGAATTCGATGAGCTGTCTGGTGAGCTGTTGACCTTGCACCAGCTGGCCGGGCTCGCCGGCGACGACACGGGCGACGTGATCGCGCAGCGGATCCTGTTTGGGGCCGATCCCGACGAGGAGGACGCGCACGGCCGCACTCCCGCCTTCGTGGCCGCCCAACAGGGCAACGTCGAGGTGTTGCGGGCGCTGGCCCGCTTTGGCGCGGCGATGGGGCGCAGGGCGACGGGCGAGTACACGCGCAGGACGCCGCTGATGGTGGCGGCGGCACGTGGCGACGCGGCGTGTGTGTCGGTGCTGATGCAACAACAACCGCAGCAGCTGCTGGACTTGTGGGGGGACAACGTGGGTGGGTACACGGCGCTACATCTGGCCGTGTTGGCACAGAGCGAGGCGTCGGTGCGATGCATTTTGGGGGGGACCGGTGCGGCCGGTGGTGATGCGATCCTTCATGCGCGAGACTACCACGGGAGGACGCCGCTGCATCTGGCCGTGACGACTGGCCCACCCCGCAGCCGCAGCGTCATTGCGGCGATGCTCGTGATGTTTGGCGCACGGACAGACGTGCGCGACAATGACGGCCTCACCCCGCTTGACCTCATACCGACGCCACGGCTGCGCAGTGTCCTTGTCAGCCTCTTTTGCCCGGCGTTGAGCAGCAACAGCAGGACCGATGTACTACTGAGGCCAAGGAAGACCTCGCGCGGCCACCAGCTGCTCATCCTTGGCCACTGGATGGCCTATGTCGGCCTGCACGTTGTCGCATACAGCCACTATTCCGATGTTGACGACACGTCCTTGTTTGTGGACAAAGTACTATTTGTCCTCGCTTGCGCTCTCCTCGCTGCCTTCCGTTTTTATGACCCCGGCGTGGTCCCGCCCACACGGCCGCCGATCGTTCCAATGTCGTCGCTGCCCACATCCGACTTGCTGCACCCATCCTTTTGCGTTACATGCCAGGTATGAATAAACCAGATACCAAAAAAAAATTTTTTTTAAATTTTTTTTTTTTCAACACAGATCATGCGTCCGCAGAGGGCCAAACACTGCCCGCACTGCAACCACTGCGTCGAGATGCTCGACCACCACTGCTTTTATATGGGAGGGTGTGTTGGCCGCGGCAATCGACGGGTGTTCATCCTCTACCTCTACACGGCCACGATCGAGCTTGGGCTCGCCACCAGCTGGCTCTTCCTTCATGCCCTTGGAATTGACAGCAGTGCGAGCGCGACACCCGAATGGACCCTCGCCGTCGTCTTTGGCACGATCGCCCTCGGCGCATTTGCCTTTATCGCCTACATGGCCGTGTACCAGTCGCTCGTCATCGCCGCCAACCTCACCACGAACGAGCACCTCAACTACGAGCGGTACAAGTACCTCAGGCCGCCGCAGGCCGACACCTTCCCCGCATACAAGAGCCGGCTGCACCGATGGCTCCGGCTGCCCCTGCACTCGCTCGATCGCGGTCTCGTCCGCAACTGCGTCGCCTTCTGGGCCGATCGCTTCGTGACTGTGCTGCCAGCTGCTCATACCCGTCATACTCATTCAAGATCAGAGGTGTAAGTGGTGCCGAGAAGAGTCGCATGACGCTTCGCTTGGATCAGTTTTTATAATTATTTTATTTTCATGATTTTTTTTTTTTGCCGGCCCGAGTCCATTTCCCATGTACTCCCCCCATATGGAACCGTCAACCGTTGCTGAAGTGTCGAGCTCGCCGTCGAAGCAGCTTGCGCTGGCCAACTCTACCGGCAGCAGCGCGCTTGTGGCCAGCGGTGGCGATCTGCCGCAGTACGGCGAGCTGGTGGCCAAGCTGGACGTTGCGTTCCGTCGGCAGCACGACATCAACCAAGCCAACGCAAAGCTCAACTTTGCAAACTATGTCGCAAACGTGGCCAACGTCGTGCGCAACCGGCAGCTGCAGGTACGTTGCCTTGAAGAAGACGGCTGTGCTAACGATCCTTTGTGGGCGCTTTAGCAAATGCTCGTGGACGGACGCAAGAAGATAACACAGCTAGAGGTGGACATGCAACGGCAGGTCACGACCATAGCCAAGCTGGAGGACGACATTAGCTCCCTGGACGTCGAGATGGGCGAGCAGAAGGAGGAGGCACAGAGGCTGAAGATCGCGCTGGAAGATAACCAGGTCAAACTGGAAGCGTCAATGGCACAGGTCTGTGAAGAGTTCTGTGTTGTTTATATTGACGTCACCCCCCTTCTTGCCATCTCCCAGCACAAGCTGGAGCTAGAAAAGCAGAATGCGCTCATTGAGGAACAGCAACGGCTGACTCAGGTTTGGTTTCTCGTCTTGTTTTAATCCACCCCACTTTGTTTTTAATACAAAAACGATATTTCGTCGGAATAGGGACTCATACAGACCAAGTTCAACCAGGACCGAATCCTCGATGCTGGGCTTATCGTTGTGTGCCTGTGGATCGTCAACATGTCCATCATTGACTACCCGCTCTCGTGGGCCACGTCGATCACGCCCGGATCCAAGCAGCGGAAAAACTTTGTGCACCAGAGCTTCAAACTAGGCCTCGTCGTCGCCATGTACTTTTACTCGCGCCAGCAGGCCAAGCAATTTGGGTTGCACAACAGCGTGGGGTCATGGGTCCAGTACGGCTTGCAGTTATGGTCGGGCACGACAGAGAACCTCGTCCCAGCACTAACTTCGGCCGTCAACTCTGCCGTCCCCGCAATAACATTGGCCGTCAACACTGCCGTTCCCACCCTGACGTCGGCCGTCAACGCAGCCACGACAACCGTGTCGGCAACTGTATCGGCCTATGCCAGCAAGTGAGTGGCACCTAATAATGTATTTTTTTTTCTTTCTTTTTTCGCCTTGCCCGGGGGCGGCCGATTAAAACAACATAAATAAATAAAGAGGATGAGATGAATTTTTTTTTTTTCTTTTATTCTCAGTCTTTTTTTTCTGCATTTATTTTTTATTTTTTATTTCAAAAGCCACGTGGCGCGCCGCAATGTCCGACGATGGAGGGCTGATGGTTCACTTTGCCGCGCCCGACGCGCCAGCCCACAGCGGCCGTGGGCGAGGCGGTAAGCAGCAGCACCAGCAGCAGCGCAAACGACCCTTCAGCGACGGCGGCAGCGATGATCCCAACAAGCGAGCGCGACCGTCGCCTGGCAAGCCATTCAACAAGCACCACACTGGCAACGGCACCAACGGCGACAACAGCCAACAGCAACAGCAACAGCAACCCCCTCAACGGCGTGGCCACATCGTGTCGTCGCTGTTCTCGTCGACTGATGCGCCCAGCAAGACAAAGCCCTCTTTGTCTGCAGAATCCGCCGCTTCGGCTGCAGCAACCACAAAGTTTATGTTTGCCAAGGACGCTACGTCGTTCGACCAGCTGGGCCTGGACGCTCGCATCGTCAGCCTGCTGACCAACAAGATGGAGAAGCCCATCACCACACCCACGCCTGTGCAGGCGCGTGGCATCCCCGCAGTCCTCCAGGGCAACGACGTCGTGCTGGACTCGGAGACGGGCACGGGCAAGACACTCACGTTTGTGCTCCCGTTGGTGCAGCAGATCCTCACGCTCCCCACAAAGTACAAGGCCCATTGTCGTGCCTCTCTAACTCGATACCCGATAATACTCAAAAGGATCAACCGGAAGGACTCGGGCATTGTCGCGCTCGTCCTCAGTCCAACACGTGAGCTCGCGGCCCAGACGTTTGAGGTGCTCAAAAAGCTGCTGACGGTCCAGATCTTTTGCGTGCCTGGCCTCGTCACTGGTGGCGAGCACAAGAAATCGGAGAAGCAGAGCCTTCGTCGAGGTATAACCGGCGATGCATCCTATTTATTTGTGTATTTATGTTGTGCTAAAGGGATCAACGTGCTCGTTGCCACACCCGGTCGTCTGATGGAGTACATTGAAAAGACCAAGCTGTTGTCGTTTGAGAACCTGTCGTACCTAATCCTGGACGAGGCCGATCGCATGCTGGACCAAGGGTTTGAGAGAGACATCACGCGACTCATCGGCATGTTTAACGAGCAGCGCAAGGTTACCGTGCCCGGGCTGCCCGCGCGGCGACAGACAATCCTCTGCTCGGCCACGATGCAGGACACGGTCAAGCGGATGCTCACGGTTGCAATGACAAACCCAGTCCACGTCTCTGTGCCCAAGCAGGCCTCCTTGGTCAAAGCCGACAAGGCCGACAAGGCAGCCGCCGCAGCCAAAAAGGCAGCGTACAACTCGGACGACGATGACGACGATAGCGATAAGATGGACACGGCTGTTGCCTCCTTGTCCACCTCGGCGTCAAAGGAGACCGATCTGTACTCGTTCCCGCCCCAGCTGGTGCAGTCGTATATTGTCGTCCCGATCAAACAGCGTCTCGTCTCGCTCGTTGGCTGTCTCATGAGTAACGCCACATCTTTTTTACAAATAGCTGACCAATGCTGTGCGTGCTTTTAGGCAAGTTCCGCAGGGGGCGATCCGCAAAGGGGATTGTGTTTTTCAGCACACGGCGATCAGTGGACTTTCACTTTTGGTCGTTCGCGTTGACGCCCGCCGATCCCCGTACGAAAACAAACTCATCTATCCCAACTAAGGATGTGAAATGTTAACAGGCGCAAAGGGTCTCCCGCTGCACATCTTGGTCAAGGACAAGGGTGTGAGCCAGCCGTACGCAGACAAAACCGAGAACGGGGCTGGCTACAAGCAGCTGCTGAGTGTGCTGGACGAGGGCAAGCGAGGAAGGAAAAAGGACAAGAATGGCAAGAAGGCGGCCGATGAGGGACCAGCGGAAAAGAACGTCGACGGCGAGAAGGCAGAGGAGGACGACGAGGATGATGTAGAGGAGGCTGACGAGGACGAGGACGAGGGCGTCGACAGCGACGAGGACGATGACGCAAAGGTGCAACAGCAACAGGAGAAGGTATCAATCCGCAGCAAGGCTTACCGACAGGCCATCGCCACCAGCCTCCAGCAGACCGCCTGTGTGGTAATAGAACTATGAAAAAGAAGTGTTGTTCTAAAAAAGCATGCATAGGGAGAACTAATGCCCCACGTCCCGGTTTTCCGTCTGCACAGCCAGCTGTCGTCCCGATCGCGCACGGCCACGTACGAGGCCTTCAAGAAGGCCGACAAGGGCGTCCTGTTTACGACAGATGTCGTTGCGCGTGGCATCGATCTCGCTGGCATTGACTTTGTCGTCCAGTATGACTGCCCCAAGGACATCTTTGACTATGTGCATCGTGTCGGCCGCACGGCTCGTCTCGGAGCACCTGGTGAATCTGTGCTGTTTTTGATGCCGACCGAGGTATTTAATAAAAAAATTTTTTTTTAAATTTGCTCACAATCACTAAAAATGATAAATAAAAATGTAGACCGAGTACGTCGATCTGCTTTCTGAAAAGGGCGTGAACGTGAACGAGCTCGTCTCTGACAAGTTTATCAACGACCTGCCGATCGTTGCTGACGAGTACCTTGACCGTCAAAACGCCAAGCATCTCGACGAGGGCACGCCCAAGCAGCGCTCAGCGACTTACATCCAGAACGCGATGGAGACCTTTGTCGAATCCAACCCAAGGGTAAAAACGCAAGCGGTATTTTTCATTTACATGCGTCCCTTTGTATCCTTTTTAGGTGAAAGAGCTCACGAACGAGACATTTAGCCAGTGGATCCGAGCCTATGCAACGCACGGCCATACCGAGCGATCCGTCTTCCACATCAAGCGCATCCATCTGGGCCACTTGGCCAAGAGCTTTGGCCTGCGCGAGGCGCCGTCGATGGTCCGCGACACGAGCAGCAGCAGCAGCAACAGCAGCAAGCGAGGCAAGGGCAGGCCGCCGGGCCGCGACAGCAGCAACAAGAATAACAGCAATCTCTTCTCTGCTCCACAGGGTCCACCCAAGGCCAACGGGGCCGTCACATCCTTCAAGGCTGGCAACAAGTCCAACAAGGCCGCCGCGCCCGATCTCTCGTCCCTGTCCCGGCTGGATCAGCTCATGACGTTGGGCCGAATGTACTCTGAGTAGAAAAAAAAATTCCAAAACAAAAAAAGAAGGCTGAGAAGAAGAGCTATTGTAGATTGCACATGTGCATAAAGAAAACATACGAAGTTGCCCCCATCAGCCGCCTGGCAATAAAAATTTAATGCGCCATTTACGAGCAGTGTGACCCAAATGCCGGAGAACAAGGGTTCCATCGAGTCGACGACGACTACGTCTGCTGCTGCTGCCGTAGTGGCTGCTGCGGCGACGGCAGCAGCGATGTCGGCCACGTCGTTGCCCAGTGCAGCACTATCACCTGTGAGCCTTGCGTCGTTTGTGGCGTCGGTGACTCCGGCAACAACGACAACGACAACAACGACAACAACGACAACAACGACAACAACAACAGCGGCGAACGAAGGCGCCGCAAGCAGCAGTAACAGCAGTACCGGCCTGGTGGAGAAGGGCACGTCGCCGTGGTGCTTGTCCACTTCTGCTGCGGTTGTGGAGGACAGCAGCCAACAGCAGCACTCGCCTGACGATGACATGATGGAGACACATCAACCGCAGCAGCAACCACAACTCAACAGGTTAGCCGCCCCGGTGATGTTGCGCAGCAGCCAGCGGAGCACAGGGGCGCTGTACAATGGGAGTGTGTTTGAGGGCTTTCAGAGGAGCGGACGGAGCAGCTACAACGTGCGAGTTCAGCTGCAGGTACATGGCTTTGTTTTTTGCGTGAAGCTGGGTCTCTGACTCTGTGGTACAGTACGTCGACCTGGAGCAGTCCCACTTGTGTGGCTACCTCAACATCTCAGGGTTGACAGAAGACCACCCGCAGCTGACCACGTTCTTTGACGCAGAGGTCGTGGGCCCGCACCATTCGTTCCTCACGCGCAAGTGGGATGCGAACGAGAAGATTGATCGCCAACACTGGGTATCGATCGACACTGTAGTGCATATTTTTTAATACTTTGCGCTTTGGGCAGAACAAGTTTGCTGCTTTCGCGCCCTACAGCAGGCACTTTAATGAAGACTCGTTCAAGTACTCGTTTGACCGGTCTGCGCACGTCTTCATGCGCTGGAAGGAGCAGTTCCTCGTGCCAGACCATCGCGTCAAGCACATTGCCGGGGCGTCCTTTGCCGGCTTTTACTACATTTGCTACAGCAAACGCGAAAACACGATCGAGGGCTTTTACGTACGTTTACTTTAACGAAGAAGAAATGACGCTAAACCAGGGCGTATATCAGTACCACCAAAAGTCCGAGTGGTTCCAGTCACTGCAACTACGGCACGTCCCACAGCGGTCCTTTGGAGACTTTGAGTTCCGCTGAGGTGAACATCACCCCCCCCCAAAAGTCTCTTTTTGATCGAAAATTTTGGTGATTTTATTTAATAATCATGTCTTTTTTTTATTATTTTTTCCTTCCATCACTATGTGACTTTTAAGAGGGGGCTGCAAGCGCGGACGCGGGAGAGGAGCTGAGGCGACGGAAAAAGGAAAAGTCGGCGGCAAATCGGTTGGTGTTGCTCGTGAACGAAGGGCGATCCTTCTCGCTCTGGAGATCAACGCGAAGAAGGTGCTTTTGTTCGGGCGAGGCAAAGGTGAGCTCGGTCAGGAGCTTGGTCACAAACTAGACGAAAGGCATTTTATGGGACAAGAAAAAAAAAACCTTGTCCGCACGTACCGGTCCGTAGAAAGTGTCAAAGTCGGTCGATGCCAGGTTGTAGAGGCAGTTGATAACCTCGTCGCGGAGGAGATCGTGCGACTTGTTGAGCAGCACACCAAATAGGATCTCGAGAAAAGCGTACAGGTGGTTACGGAAGATATCCTGTTTGTACAGAGAATTCTTAGCGTCGTGTGTACTTGTTTTGACAGAAGAAGGCGTACGCGTTGATAGAGCTTGGTGATCTCGTTGAGCTTTTCGAGAGCGCGTAGGTTCAGCTGGAAAGTCTCGATGTCGTTGGACTGAAGGCCTCCCGCAATTGACTCGAGCAGACTGCTAAACTGGACGAGGCGGGCAGCGGCGACGTCGGGCTGGCTCGCGTTATTAAAGTACTTCCACTTGGACTGCAGCACCGCGTGCACAAGCTTCTGGAACGTCGGCCGTACGATCGCAACTGCCGGGTTCTGTAGATGATATGCGTAGGAATCATGAGAAAAAAAATAATTTTTTTTTAAAAAGCAAGGAAGCGTACGTCGTGGTTTCGCACGAGGACGCTGAGGGGCGACGTGCACACGTTGAGAATATGGTTGATAAACATGTCAAAGTTCTTGCCGGGCTCCTCGATGACGAGTCGCAAGAGGGTGAGGAAGCGGGCGGCCACTTCGGCCTGCATCAAGCCGTTCGCGTCGCTGTTTAGGTTTTGCGCCAGTTGCGATGCCAGCCTGTCGCCGCCGAGAACGCTGAAAAACACCTCGAGGGTTTCGGACAAGAACGTTTCGCTCAGCTGCGAACGCAGAGACTCAAAGAGCTTTAGGAAAAAGCTAACGATAACCTCCATCGTGTCTAGTTGAAAAAAAAAGACGTCGTTTTAGCAATCACGTCACCCCCATTTATACATTCACCTGTCTCTTGAACGTAGACGCGCAAAAAGTTGACCGCAAAGGGGAAGATCTCGGCCAGGGAGTCGTACACGAGTACCTTGGGCGGCTTGCTCTCAAATGCGACGCTGTCGAGAATGGCCGAAGCGAGATCCAGCGCAGAGGCGACCTGCTGCTTGACGTGTGGGTAGTTGTAGGTCGTTGCAAACGAGGTAGACAGCGCAATCTCCTTGAGGGGGCGCAAAAGGGGCTTTACGAAGCCTCCGAGTACATCGGCTCGTTGGACCCAGGCCTATGCGAGAATTTAAAGCAACGGATCTTTTTATGATGAGGGAAAAAAATAAATAAAAATACCTGCTCGCTGTCGCGAACGTGTGGGTAGGGCAGGACGATGGAACTGACGATGGCCTGTACACAAACGCGTCGCACGACGGGAAACAGACCGTTGCCACCACCGACGATGGCCGAAGGGCCCTTGGAAACAGGGCTGTTCTTGGGCGACGGGCTGGGGGTGATGCTCGAGAGTGAGCGAGTGGATGAAGCGGGCAGGAGCAGGAGCGCGTTTGTGAGTGTGCCAATTGCGGGGGCAGAGGGGAACGAGCGAGGGCGCAGGTTGATCGCAATGCCGAGCAGGAACTTGGCCGACGTTTCCCCAACGAGCTCATCGTCCAGCTGGAAAACATGTATTTAATCTTTGGAAAAAATAGCTATCGTGCACATACACTGCCAGCAGTCGACAGGATAAATTTGACCGCAATGTCGATGAGCCGTTGAACCAGCTGCTCATAGGAGGCTTGCTGTGAGGGGTCCGAGGCGGCATCTAACAAACACAGTTAAAAAAAGAAAAAAAAAAAAAGAAAAGACATTAGCAATTCCGTACAGGTCGCAAACACGGCGAGCCACTGGCGATAGGCGTCTAGTGAGACGAGGATCTGGCACGTGAGCTTGCGGAACTGCGGCCCGTGACGGAAGATCGAGTGGGTGTGAAAGTACTCTGCAATGTCGGTAAGACGAGCGACGAGCTGGACGGTCGTGCTGAACGAGGCTTCAAAGGCACCGACAAAGACGTGCGAGATGGCGGCAAATGAGCGCAGGGTCGTGCGCAAGTCCTTCATGTAACAAAACAGTTTGGTCTTGTCCTCGTTCGACGAGTTGTTCCCGCCATAGAGAATAAGGTGCGCTTGCAGGATGCCGGTCGATGATGCCGCAAACAGTGGGATCTTGAATCATTCGTTTAAATTTATTTCGCAAAAGAAAAGATTCTCATACGAGCTGCTCGAGGACGCTCTCGGGGTACAACTCGGTCACGAGGCGGATCAGCTCAATGCCGTCCTGCAGGTAGACATCCCACTCGGTCTGGCTCTCAGAGTTCTCGTTGACGTCGTCAATGTCCTTGAGGTCCTGCCCGCTCGACGAAAACATAAGCTTTTTCAGTAGCTCGCGCACGAACGCCAGCAAGCCAGCCTTGTATCGTCCGTGGTCGATGACGGGTCCGGTGGAGGCCGCTGCTGGGGCGGCGTGGTTGAGCGCATTTGCGGCCGCATTGATCAGCTGTTGCTGATGCTGCTTGGATGCGGTGGCGGGCTCTCCGTTGCCCGAGAGACGATCCAGTAGGTGCTCAAGGAAGATGGACCACGTCTTGAGGCAGTCCTGGAAGGCCTCGATCGACGGCTGCATAAACGTGAAGCGGAAAAACTGCTCCAGGAACTCGTGCATGGGAAAGGTCATGTTGTTCTCGACGCGTCGAATGTGTTGCGTCAAAAACAGGTTGATAAACTCGGTGAACTTTTCGCGGTAGCTGAGACAAGGATAGCATTCTGTTAAAAATACAAGGAGGCAAAAGGAGACATACTCAGAGTCGAGCTGTTCAATGGTGTTGCCGGTCTTTTGAGGGTTGTCGTCTGTGAGATCCTTGAGGATTTGGAAGATTTGTCTGCAAAAATATTTGCATGTGTTGGCACAGGTCACGAAGCAAAAGTACGTACCGGAAGATTTGAACCAAAAAGTCCTCAAAGTCGCGGGGGACACAGGAGCGTGAGAGCATCTCGTTGATACACGACATGCCGAGGACGCCGAGCTGGACCGTGTCGTCATTGTTGAGGCCGGCGTACTTGAACACGGTGAGGAGGAGGGGCGTGGACATGTAGTCGGACAGGGAGATCCAGCTAAAGAGCTGGAGCATGATCTCGAGGGCGAGCGATGCGTGGACCATTGAGGCCGGGTCCAGCTTTCCGCCGTGCACAAAGCTCTTCTCCTCGTTGATGATATGTCCAAACATCTTGTCACGGAACGACCCCTTGCCGTTGCCGCTGGCGCTGCGACTGCGGGCACCCATGATCGGGGCTGCCAAGTACGGCGAGCCAAACGTGTTGGGTGACGGCATGGGTGCTTGTGTGGACAACTGTTGGAAGCAAAACAAAAAATGTTCACCACCCCTCAGAAGCCACAAAGACGCAACGTACGGGGGAGAGGATGCGTGCATCGTACACGTTGTCGAGGATGCGCTGGATGAGGATGAGGATGCCGGGGACCTGCTGCGTGAGGAGGTTCTTGAGCTCGTCCTTGCGTTGCGCAGACACATCAGCGCGTGACGAAATCACTTCCTCGCACAGTGTCTTGAGCAGGACGAGCCCACGTGCCATCGACTCGTGCACCTTGGTCATGTGCTCGATCGTGGGCAGGAGCTCTGGGAAGCCGTGGGGCCACTCGTGCTGCAATAGGAGGGGGTGTCAGTGGTGTGTCTGTAGCGTTCCTTCCATACCTTTGCAATGTCAATGAGGACCTTGGCCATCTTTACCGTGACAAAGCGATCGCGCTGCTGCTTCTGGTACGTGTCGAGCAGGTACTGGCGCAGCTCGGTTCTGTCCTGGACTGATACGTGTGCCCACGAGTTCCAAATGGTGTCCTGTAATGTGAGGTGTGTGTTTACGTAGGCAAAAACAGAAAACGCGTGTTTTTTTTTTTTTTTACCTCGATGACCGACAGTGCAAACCAGTGCACGTAGGCGTCCTGGGTCTCGCGCAGCAACACTAGGCTCTGTCGCCAGCTGCCCGGTTGTGTCTTAAAGTTGGTGAGGACGGGCTCTGCATGATTTGGGAGTAAAACACACGTGCGTGTCAACAACAACAATGCCCTCGTTTTTGCACACCAGGCCCACACACGCCGGCAGCAACAGCAACTGTATAAAACATTACCAATCTCCTTCTTGTGCGCCGCACTGCTCGTCGGGTCAAAGAACTGGCGAACCAGCGAGGCGAGGTCGTTCTGTTTCAGTGTGTATACTTTGTTAGCGGAGGGAGTACGACGACGAAGGTGGTAAGCAATTGTGTGTTGGGGAAGGAAGAGAGGAGACAGAAGCAGAGCGAGAGAGCGAGAGAGTGCAGCGTGGGTGGCGGTGAGTGGTTGCGTGGGTGGGTGGGTGTCTTACGGTTGTGGTCATTTGAACAGGCCGCAGCTCGATAAAAAGTGCGGCCACGTGGATTAAAAAGATGGCCGCTTACAAATGGACCAAGTGATCCCCCTATCTGAGCTCAACTTGTCCGACGAAAAGTACGCACGGGCCACAAGGGGGGGAGGCGTGCCATTGATTGGTTGACCCACTGCGACTAGGATCGGGAAGGGGTCGTTCGGATCCGTCCAAGTGGGCGAGTATCTGGGCACGCGAGTGGCGGTGAAGCGCGTGCACGAGGTGGAGGGCGCAGACCTGCAAAAGTACTTTGAGCGCGAAGTGACCACCCTCTCGTAATACCTGTTCGCCGGGTGGTTTTTTTTTTTTAATTCCTTTTCATGATTGGTGGTGTGACGTACGTAGGGCATCGCGCCACCCCAACATCGTCCAGTTTATGGGCATCAGCAAGGACAGCGACGGCAACAACTACATTGTGACAGAGTACTGCGAGGGCCGCGGCGACCTGCGGCATTTGAACGAGACAGAGGAGGTCCCGTGGATCAAGCGCGTCGAGATCGCCCTCGGAATTGCGCGCGCTATGGCCTACTTGCACGGACGCGGCATTATCCACCGCGACATCAAGAGCGACAACGTTCTCATTACAAAAGATTACCTCCCAAAGGTAAACAACAAGGATAACAACACGCACTGGTGCTCAAGTTTTCGTAAATGCAGCTCTGCGATTTTGGCTTTGCGCGTCCCAAGGAGACCCGCAAAGGCTGGGAGATGACGTATTGTGGCACTGTATCGCCAACAAAGACGTGCAAAATAAACACGCAACTAAACAACGGATAACTACAGGATTGGACGATGGCCCCGGAGATCATCCTGTGCACAGAGTACACTGAAAAGGCCGACGTGTTTTCGTTTGGCATGGTCCTGGGCGAGCTCCTGTCACGCGTCCGTGCCTCTACACGGCACTTTGTCCGGTATGCCAGAAAAATGAAAAAAAATAAAAAATAAAAAAGAAACCATCAGCGTGATCCCCGGGTTTGGCATTGACGAGGAAGAGGTGCGTTCGCTGGTGCAGCCGGGCTGCCCCAAGGAGCTCGTGGCGCTCATGATCTCCTGCGTCGAGGTGGAGAGCACGATCCGGCCTGCGTTTTCCGACGTTGTGATCAAGCTGCAGGCGTCGCTGGACAGCCTCAAGAAGAAGGAGGGCCTGGGCGCCGCCGCAGCCCTGTCGGGCTCTGTGCCGCCATCGCCCGTGTCGCCCTCGACGCCGGTGTTGTCGGTGGTGGACCAGCTGACGCAGGTGCTCAACTTGCTCGATCTGAACACGGCCGCGCCGCTTGCGCCGACCAAGACCGAGGCGAGCGAGGGCGTGTACTTGCTCTGCTACGAGCGCCCTCAAGCAGGAGGCGAGGGGACGAACGCAGACGCTTCCGTCAAGTACGAGTACGTGGTCGAGAACCGCCGCGAGCACGACGTCCGCGTGATCCTGCGCATCGAGGGCACGGCAGCCGAGCTGGTCCCGTCGAGCATGACCCGCGCCGCCAAGACGTACCCGCACGAGGTTAACGCGCCCCTGCTCGCTGTCGACTGCCTCGTGGGCGCCGGCAAGACTGTGCACCTGGCGCGTCTGCGCAGATCGGCGAGCGCGCACGAGGGCGAGGCAATGTCGTTCCGCCCGGTCGTGCAGGTCTACAGTGCCGAGGTGAGCGTACGGCGCGCCGAGCTGGGCGGTGTCACGCTCGAGACGCGCATCCTCGCGCAACCTGATCTAAACGAGGTCTCGTTCTATGCATCGTCGGTCAAGCCTGTGGCCACCACGGTCACGGTCGACTGCAAGGCGCCCGGTGGGCTGGACCCCGGCAACGACAATCCGCTCGTGGCCGTCCTGCCCGCCAACAGCAACATCCCCATCTTTGTCGGCCGCATCCGCACCAGCAAGCCCGTGTCCTTTGGCTGGACAGTCCGCAGCAGCCCGTCAACGCCGTCCCCCTCGCAGCTGGACGAGGACGCCAACAAGGAGACCGTGACGCAGTCCAACGGCATCCGTGTGACCACGCGCACCAACAACGCCAACAGCACCGAGATCGAGGTCTTTGGCGCCAACTCGCGCAAGAACAAGGTGACGATCTCGGTCACATGCAGCAGCAGCAGCACGGCCACCACAGCGACGCAGCCGCAGATTAGTGCCGAAATCGAGCCGGGCCAGGCCAAGCTGCTCGGCCGCATCGCCAAGCCCGACGGTGCCCGCGACGTGGTCGTCAGTTTTTCGTGGAAGGAGGCCTAATGCGACCTCGCTCTCAGTTGCTACACCATACACCTACACTACTCCACTATTAGGCAGGACCATCGAAGTTTCAAAGAAGTGCAGTGCAAAAAAGCAAATCGTAAGTCCGTTGCCAAGGCGCGATCGAGCGTCGAGAAAAAACAATTTTGATAACTACCGCCCATTTCTTGGGCACACGTACTCGGTGTTGTGTCGGCGTGTCTCCCCTCCTCGCC
>Ga0302233_10001467_pt1 | contig 16281 bp, 29 predicted proteins | sample II_Palsa_N3_1_FD_193516 | JGI IMG/M metagenome (GOLD analysis project Ga0302233, IMG submission 193516) | Peat permafrost microbial communities from Stordalen Mire near Abisko, Sweden - II_Palsa_N3_1 | ecosystem: Environmental > Terrestrial > Soil > Palsa > Peat permafrost | place: Sweden... | reverse complement strand
GAAAGGTCACCTATCAAAGGCAGTCAACCCCCACCACGGGCAGATCGAATGTACGCCACAAAAACAGAACCAACGGGCCCAAAAGCTACACGAGCGTGCACCCAAGAAGCAGAGGAAACCAACAATAGCCTTACAGGTGGGGGTTAGTAGGAAAAAAACTGGTACACAAAGCGAAAAGGTAGATGCAGGACAGCCCGGGCAAAAAAAGACATGATTTTCGGATTTAGGTCACACCCAGGGCTACGCCCTATTTACCCGTATGAGTGGCCCTGTCGTAACGATCATTGGCTTTGGTTCGCTGCTGTCGCCGCGCTCGGCCGGGACGACGTTCAAGAACCTGCAGAACTTTCGTGTCGGACGGGTGGATGGATGGCGCCGGGTTTTTGCGCACGTCGGGGTAGGTTTTCTTTTCGTGTGTGTTTGTTTGTTTTGACCACTCGTTTAGGTTATTTTCCTCGAAAAAGGTACAACGAATTGCACGTGGCATGGGTGCTGATGGATGAAAGGACCAGGGATCGCAAGCGCTGATTCACTCGAGATTTCCAGGTAAATGAATTACTGTCATTTTAAACACAAATAATTGTTTTCTTTTTCTTTTGGCAGTGTTGCGGCTGAGCCAGACAAGGACGCGCACATGCTCGTGTCAGTATTCGAGATCCCACAGGAAGAGTACCCAGCCTTTGTCAAGCGTGAGGACTTCTTCAAGCTCCTTCCCGTGGAGGTCTGCGAGATCGCATCGACGGATGGCTTGGCATGGCCCGACTCTGTCCCCGTACGTTGTCTTTGCGATTTGGACTGGCGCAACAGTACCACAACTTTCGTTTCTTTCCAGGAACGGGGGAAGACCACAGGCATGCTGTGCGCATCGTTTGCAAACGACAACGATTTGATCGCGTCCAACTTTCAGAACCGCGTGGATGATTTCGTCGCACAACACGAGCGCATCTACAAGGGCCCGATCTATCGAGATGACATCCTACCCTGCCGTGTGTACCTGCTGCACTGTCTCGTGGCCAGCGAACGTCTCCATCCCAGCGTCCACGCAAATTTCCTCGGCACCACGGTCCTTGGCGATCGCAAGACGACCCTGAAGCAGTACCTGGACCGGCACCCGCAGTTCTTTGCGGACGTCAAGCTGGGTCAGTTTGACAGGTACCAGGGCTAGATGGAGTCCTGGGATTTACGTTAGCGTATTCAATTAAAAATAAATAAATAAAAATGCTGAAAACGTACGATTTCGACGAGCTGGTCAAGGAGCGGGACGACAAGGCCTACTACGCCAAGCTTGTGCACGCGATCGGATGCGAGGACACTGTGGAAGTGCAGCAGCCGGATCGCGGCACCAAAGGGAAAGGCCTGTTTGCCAAGCGGGCGTTTGGGCCGGGTGAGGTCGTGTTCCGTGAGCGGCCGCTCGTGTCTGCGCGCGTGTACCCAAAGGAGACTGGCCACGTCCAGAACCAGCGCGTGTGCTGCTCCCAGTGCCTGCGCCCGTGCCTGCAACCGGGCGATCTGGGCAGTAAGTATGCCAAGGCGTTTGATCTGCTGCAAGAGACGTTCCCGCAACCGTCCCCCGTGCAGACGTGTTTGTGCAGCAGCAAGGGTACCTGCTGTGACGTGTATTGCTCACAGCAGTGCAGCGAGGAAGCGCACGCCAAGTACCCCGCGTCGTTCATGGGCCCGGGCAGCGGCAGCGAGCTGATCAAGGACGTGTCGGTCAGTGCCGGCCGCACCAACCCCATGTTGATCGCAAGGATGTTTGCCATGGTCAGCCGCCAGCTGGACAAGGGCGTGTCCCCCGAAGACGCCTTGCGCCCGTTCATGCGCTTCCAGGGCCACGCAGTGGACGACGATCTCAACGACCCCAAGTGGCTCACCACCTTGCAAGCCGCCCTGTGCTCAGGGGAGCCATCGACGGACAAGGCAGACGTGCTCACGACCAAGGTCGTCACGTTGGAAAACACACGCTTCCTCAACGCCGCGATCCTCCAAAACGCCCAGGAGCTCCACCCGATCTCGGATCTGCACAAGTTTCTCGAGCAACGCGACGCCCACGCCCTCTTCAAGATGCTCAACATGTACCGGTCTTATTTGCATTGATCTTATTTCTTTATTTTTTCCTGCGTACTACGTAGCTTTGGCCTCAAGATCCCGCAGCTGTCCTTGTTTCGTGTGGGCCAGTTCATGTCCAATCTGACTGCCATGGGCACGGGCATGTTTCCCGTTGCAAACTGCATGAACCACTCGTGCCTGCCCAACGTCGTGTCCATGTCGCGAAGCACCAACGAGACACTTGACGTCGTCGCCATTCGGCCGATCCAGCCAGGCGACGAGCTCCACATCAGCTACATTGACGAGTCTGAGCCGCGTGCGCAGCGGCAGCGCAAACTATTAAAATACTACCAGTTTACTTGCGAATGTGAGAAATGTGCTGCTGCATGAGAGTGGAACTCCAGGATTATACACGCATTTTATATTTTCATTGTACAAAGTCGCGGTCAAAGCTGTACGTTCCATCATCGTCACCGTCATCGTCCACCACGGTCTCACGATGGGAGCGTCGGAGCGCACGCTTCTCCTGTTTGGCAGACTTTTTGCGGTCGCGGTTGACCTGAGGGTTCAGCGAAGCCTCGATCGACGACTGGATGACCTTTTGTTGAGACCGTTGAGGTGCTGATGCCTGCGGCTGCTGCTTTCCCTTCTTTGAAGAAACCTGGTCGGCTTCCAGATGCGAGAGACTGCCCTTGCCCTTCTTGGTTGCTGCAGCCAAGGCAAAGTGGCTGTCGTCGTCCATTGCGTCCTCGTCCTCATCGACCTCATCGTCAGGCAGCTCGTCGTCCTCGTCCATCATGCTACAGAATTACTCAGAAACAACTCGATACGAAAAAGAAAGCTCATACTCCTCGTCATCTTCCTCGTCGTCGTCATAGTCCATCGCGTCGTCGTCGTCGTCGTCGTCGTCCTCTTCCTCATCATCCATGTCGACATCGAGTTGCTCACTCGGTTTCTGCACGGGCATCAATGAGTACTCTGTCACCTTTTTTTTGAACACACACATACCATCGCGACAAAGGAGCCGTCCTTTTGTGAAACGAGGGTGGCAAGATCGGCAGTCTCAGCCTGGACGAGATCTTCGATGCTAAACTCCTTGCTGTACTTGGCAACGACGGCGGCATCCAAAAGGCGTGTCTCCTTGGGAGGCTCGGTGAAGTAAGGGATCTGGAAAGAATATTACGTCGTCTTTTTAATTAATTTTTTTCTTTTAAAATTGAAACAACTACCTTGCCGCTGTTCCAGTCCTGCAGGACCATGCGGCCGGCGAGCTCGAGGTCGGGGATTCCGCCCTTCTTGAGCTTGCCGCGCTGGCGGGCAAGGTGGGCAAGGAAGTCACGGGAACCGCCAAATGCAGGAACGGTGTACAGGGACATCATTTGCTCAGTGTCGATGCGTGTGAGGAGGTGACCGACGGCAGTGATGGGGTCCTCGATGTTTTCGACCTTGATGCAGTTGCGCAGGAGCACGTCGGCTTCCGAGGTACCCGTCGCAAAGATGATACCGGGGCAGTCTAGCAGCTTGATGTGCTTGTCGAGGTGGATCTCCTGGACGGTCTTGGTGAAGCCAGGCATGGCACCGACACCGCACGCCTTGGAGCGCTTGAGCGAGTTAATGATCGAGGACTTGCCTACGGTCGTTTGTTATTATTTAAGACATGGACAAAAGAGAGCGCGAGCCAGTCAGTACCAACGTTGGGGAAACCGATGACGCCGACGCTGATGGACGTCTTGATGTTGAGGTTGCGACAGTAGTTTTTGAGCAACTTGATGAGGTTGTCGGCACCGAGGCACTCGCTCGAATTGAGCATGTCGTCCGAGGCGATGTCGACGGGCGTGTTGACGTGACCAATGTTTTTGCGCTGAGTTTGAGTGGATGCCTTGAACGCGATCGTGGGGAACTCGTTGCGCAGGTACTTGAGCCACTTTTCGGCAATCTCGCGTGGAACCAGGTCTATATATAAAAAAAACATGGGAGCAGTGAGCAAAACGACACGCGATAGGGGATGGCAGGCCGTACCAATCTTGTTCAGGACGAGGATGATCTTCTTGGACGTGCCCGACGACATGATGAGCTCCTCAATCTGCTTGGAGCGGCAGCCGATGGGGTCGCGGGCGTCCAGGACCTCGAGGATAACATCCGCCGCCTCCAGTACCTTCTTGAACTCCTTGTAGTAGGCCTTGCGCGAGTTGTCGCCGCGGATGCGTCCGTGGTCGTTGGTGCCATTGCCGGCAGAGGCGCCACCTTCCATCGACTCGGTCGCATTGAGCTCAAACTCTTGCGTGCGCTGCTCCGCCGATCGCTTCAGCGAGGCCAGGTCGAGCTTGCGCTGTTTGGCGTCCTCGTGCTTCTTCTGCTTCTCCTCCTCGACCTGCTGCTTGCGCTCCTCAATCTCCTTGAGCAGCTTGTCCTTGAACGGCCACAGGTTGGGGATTCCGGGGTCCTTCTTGAGCTCTGTCACGCGAAAAAAAAACAGAGACAGACAGAGAGATAGAGTCAGCATTTGTCAGCTGGCCCGCCGGCTTACTCTTGGGGTTCAGCCGCTTCTCCTTGCGGAGCTTGCGGTTGTGCTCTCGGACCTTGCGATCAATCTTGTACCGTTTGTGTGCCGTCAGACGCTTGCTCGCGTTAACTGTCCCCAACAGGTTCTCTTAGTCTGTGTCACACCGTGAACAAACGGGCATACTCTTTGGCACCATCCCTTGCAAGCGGTGATCCTGTTCGGAGAAGGGGAAGGGCGAGGTTAGCAATCTTTTTTGGAACAAGCGAAGCCAGAGCCATGTGGCGGGGGCCATGCACGGCACAGTGAAAACACTCCAATTAAATGTGGAGTCAGCCACGAGGTTTTTGACGATGTCTGTAAGTGCGCGTCCTATCCGTGTGGTGGTGACACTAACACCGCGGCGGCTGCGCGCACACGCAGATTCCACCGGAGAAGATTGCCGAGCTGGGCGAGCTGCTCAAGCGCCTGCTCGTCCCAGACAACGAAGTGATTGCCCAGGTTTGCCCGTTTGACTCGTGACGCGCGCGCTTTTTTTTTTTTCTAATTTTGTTGGTACAACCCACACAGGCCTATGAGTTGCTCAAGGGCTTCTTCCGGGATAAGCGTGTGGTGATTGCGCTCGTCCATCTCGTCGTGGGACATCCCGAGTGGCAGGTGCGTCAGCTGGCCGCGGTGCTTCTGCGCCAGCGTCTGCTGCTGTCGTGGAAGCGACTGTCCGAGAAGGAGCAGGTCAAGGAGGCTCTGCTGTCGCGCGTTGCCATCGATGAAAAGTATCGAAAGGGCGCGAGATTGCTTGTTAACACGCAATGATACACAGGCCACTCGTGCGCCAGTCGGTCGCAAACGTCGTCGCGGTCGTGGCCAAGTTTGAAGTCGGGGCTGGCAAGTGGCCCCAGCTGCTGGGCTTCCTGCTCGAGCTGTTTAAGAGTGGCCAGGTGTCGCACCGCGAGATCGGATACTATCTTTTGAGTGTTTTGGCAGAGACCATGTCACAGCAACTGTTGCCGCACCTGTCTGGCCTCCTCCAGACACTCGGCGGTGCGCTCCGCGACCCGGAGAGTTCCCATGTCCGCATGAACGCCCTCTCGTCGCTCAAGGAGATTGCCTTCCAGCTCTCTGACAACAAGCAGATCGTAACCAACACCCGATTCTCAAAATAAAGAATTCATTTTGTTCTCTCGCAGGAGCAATTCCGTGAAATCATTCCTTTCATGGTCCAAGCCCTGCAGGACTTTACTGCTCAGGGTGACGACGAAGGTCTCAGCCGTGCCGTCGAGGTGTTTGACGAGCTCGTGGAGTGTGTACGTCAAGCCTTCTCTTTATTTTATTTTTAAAATTTGATAAACAAATAAAAAAAAAATAGGAAAACCCCGTTCTAGCCAAGCACATGGGCTCGATCTTCAACACGTTCTTGAGCATGGCCGCCAACACCAACCTGGAGGAGAGCTCGCGCATCAAGGTGCTCAACTTTATTGCCTGGGCAGTTGAATAGTATGCTTGCGCAAAACATAATCGACGCGTTCAAATAAACGTCCTTTCGCAGCAAACCCAAGAGCGTCGGCAAAAACAAGATTGTCGCACAGCTTGTGGCTACCCTGATGCTGCTGATTGCCCAAGACGACAACATTGAAGACACGGACGACAACAACGACCCGGCCGAGGGCGACCGCCTTGGCCCCGTCGCGTGGGACACGCTGAATTCTGTTGCCATGCACATGCCGCCCGAACAAGTCGTCCCGCCCCTCCTCGAAGGCATCAAGCACGGCATGGCTAGCGCCAAGCCCCAGGAGCGCTATGCGAGCATGATTGCCCTTGCTGTATCGTGTCTTTCACAAAATTTTCCCCTTCCCTAATCTATCCACAGAACATTGCCGAAGGCTGCAGCGAAAACCTTCGCCCACTCCTGAACTTTATAGTGCCGTTTGTGCTGGGTTCGCTCAAGGATCCAGTCAAGTATGTTCAGGGAGCCGGGTGCTTTGCCCTGTCGGAGCTTGGAAGTAGGTTTCAATCACGTTCTTTTTTCTTTTTTTTTTTAAAAAAAAAAATTTTTTTTTTCTGCGGGAATAGAAAATATCCAGCCCGAGGTGGCCGAGTACCACCCTATGATCATGCCAGTTCTCTTTGAGGTCCTTAACACATCGGATCAAAAGCTGCTGGAGAAGGCGTGTGTGACCTTGGACATATTTTGCGAAGACCTCGGTATCGATTTCCTTATTCTTCGACTTTCCTAAACCCCATTATCGACGTAGGTGAGAACATTCTGATATATTTGCAACCTCTGATGGAGCGTCTCATCGCTTTGCTCCACCTCAATGTTCGATCGATCCAGGAGACGGCCGTCTGTGCGATTGGCTCCGTGGCACACTCTGCCGAAGAGGCAAGGATTTTCAATTTGTTTCTTTCTCTCATGTCGTTTTCTCTTTTGCTAGAAATTCGTGCCGTATATGGAGTCGGTCTTGCAGACGATGTCGACTGCGCTCCATCTGACAGGGGAGGCCGATATCAAGCTGCGATCGATGGCAACCGATACCATTGGCACGATTGCAACCTCGGTGGGCCTCGAGGCCTTCAAGTCGTTTGTCCAGCCCCTTTCTGTGATGGTCCTCCAGGGAGTTGAGACCATCGATGACCCGCAGCTGCGCGAGTGCAGTTGGATGTTTTTCGCCTCCATGGCCCAGCTTACCGGCGCTCAGTTTGTCTCGTTCCTCCCCGTTATCATGCCCAAGATCCTCGAGTCTGCTCGTCTCGACCCCGACAGAATCATCGATAACGACGAGGAAGACGGCAACAGTATACCACAGGCTCTGATTCTTCTTTTTTTTTTTTTTAATGAACGCAAATTATCCAGTGGCGACCGTGAAAGCGTTGGCAGCAGAGGGCGAAGACCTCATGGCAAACAACAGCGACGACGATGGCGAGGAAGACCTGGACGAGTCCAACTTCCAGACCATGGCCACCATCACAACATTTGTTTACGAGAAAGAGATGGCCATTGCAGCAATCGGCGAGATCTGCCTGTCGGTCGGAGAGCCGTTCCTGCCATACGTCCCCGAGAGTCTCGAGGTTCTTCTCGAGCTCATCGAGAATGACCAAAACGACATTCGCCAATCGGTGGCCGTGGCACTGGGCCGTACGCTGCCCTATCACTCGTTTTCGTGCGCTTAATCAAACACCTCCCCTTGCACAGAGTTTTTGCGCGCCTTCAACAACATCTATATGGGTGGTGTGCAATGGCAAGAGTCGCGGGCCACACAGCTACCTCCGGATCTGAATGCTCTGTGTGAGAAGATCATGCCTGCATTTATCAAGGTTTTTTTTTTCCTCCCAATTTTATTTTTCGTTTCTCATATACTTTTTCACTTTCCACGGTGCAGAGGATTCAGCTTGACGAAGACATTGAGGTGGTCACGACCATTTGTCAGGTCATCACGGACAACTTGTCTGTCCTGGGACCTGTCATGCTTCTGGGAGCAACGACCCTGGAAAAGGTCAAGTCCTTGATGCTCACTGCGCTCGCGAAGAAGCTGGTATGCCAGGAGACCTTTGACGATGACGACGACGCCCAGGACGCAAACGATGACGACGAGGACCTGGTCTCGGAGAAGAAAGGCCTGCTGATCGACACCGCAGCCGATGTCCTGGGCGCAGCTTCTGCTGTCGTCGGCGCGCCGTTCGCAAGCATCCTGCCACAGCTCCTTCCTATTGTCCAAAAATACATTGTAACGCAGCACGTTCCCCCCATCATTTGCTAACCAAAAGCCATTTTTTGTATTAGAAACCGCGATGCCCCGTCTCTGAGCGCTCCATGGCGGTTGGAATGATGGCTGAAATCGTCCACGGCATCAAGGAGGCTGTGCACCCGATGGCACAGGTTCTCGTTGAATTCTTCATTAAGGCGGCTTCGACAGACCCTGACGACGAGGTGCAGCGCAATGCCATCTACGGCCTTGGCTGCCTCTGCGAGAGTGGCGGCTCTTTTGTCACACCTTTCTATCATCATATCCTCGTGGCCATTCATCCTTTCTTCGCGGTGAATCGCCCCGCGTCTCTCCTCGACAACGCCTGCGGTGCCGTCGGTCGTATGATCCTTGCGAGGTATTCTGCCAAGAAGAAAAGAATATTATTATTTTTTCTCACAACAAAAAATACAGCCCGGGAGCTCTTCCTCTGGACCAGGTCGTGCCCGTGTTGCTGCAGTTCCTTCCGCTGAGGGAAGATTTCGAGGAGAGCGCCCCCGTTGTGTCTGCATTGCTCCTCCTCCTGGGCACGAACGTCCCCGCCGTGACCTCGTCGCTCCCAAAGGTGCTCGCGATCTTTGCCAAGATGCTTGGTCCGCCGATGTCGCAGCTCAAGCCCGAGGCCCGTCAGCACCTCGTCGCCACCCTCAAGCAGCATGCCCAGGCGTTTGCCCCGATCGTCGCGTCACTTTCGGTCGATGAGCAGACTGTTCTCACTTCAGTTGTTCAGCAGTAGCCCTGTAGATCGGATCAGAACAAACGAACGACGAATTTTTTTTTTTTTGGTCGTCGCGGGATGAAGCAAACGTCGCTGCTGCGGCTGCTGGGCTTTGTCGTGGGCCTGCTGCTGGAGGCGTGCTCGGGTACTCTCTATGCGTAAGGAGCATGCCCCCCACCCCACACGCACTGGATTCCGGATTGATGGTTGGCACACAAATGATGGCACAGGTGGTCGTCGTACTCGACCGCGCTGGGCGACCAACTGGGCTATGGCAAGACCGAGCTGGCTGTGATTGTGGGCATCGGCAACAACGGATTGTACTTGAGCAGCGTCGCGGTGGGGTTCCTGATCGTGGCCGTGGGCCCGCGCTGGTCGTCGCTCGTGGGCGGCGGGCTGCTGTTCTTTGGCTACGCTATGATGGCCTTCACATACTCTGGCCAGATTGCCAACGGGCACTATCTTCTCATGAGCTTTTACTTTTGCATCGCCGGGATCGGTTCGTCGTGCGCCTACATCGCCGGCCTGGCACCAAACGTGACCAACTTTGGGCTGAGCACGCGCGGGCTCGTCGTTGGCCTGCTCGTGTCCATGTACGGCCTCTCGGCGCTCATCTTCACCCAGTTCAACACGGCCCTGTTTGTCGACACAGTCATGGTCGCCGCCCCAAACGCAACCGCGGTCCCCAGCGGATCGCCTCCATCGGGTGGGGGAGGAGGAGGCGGAGAGGGCGAGCTCGTGCCCGTCGAGGTCGCAGACACGTTCTCGTACCTCCTCTTCCTGGCGTACGTGCCGGCGATTGTCTGCGTCATCGGCGCCGTGTCCCTGTGGGAAGTGGGGCCAGATGAGGCAGCACGAGGAGGCGAGGCCACCGGCTCTACCGTCGCCAGCAACACGATCAACGAGTCGTCCGAGTCGGACCCGCTGCTGCTGACCAACCCGAATGTCAAGTCGCCTGGCGAGAGCGAGTACTCGACCGTGCGGCTGGCCAGATCTCTGGATTTCTGGCTCATGTTTGTTGCGTTCCTGTTTGGGTCCGGGGCGGGCCTGACGTACATCAACAGGTATTATTCACTCAGCACGGAGAACTCTTTTTGTCAACTATATTTCGGTTTAGTGTCGGCTACATTGTCGGTTCGCTCACCTCAACGCCAGAGGACGCGCGCAGCTGGACGGATCTCCAAGTCTCGCTCATCTCCGCAATGTCGTGCACAGGCCGTATCGGGATCGGCCTCCTGTCGGACCAGCTGCTGAGGTGGAACATCCGTCGCCGCGTCCTGTTTTCGTGGTCGATTGGGCTGATGCTGCTCGGGCAGTTTTTGATGCTCTTTGTCAACGACCTGTCCTTTCTGACGGTTGTCACTGTCATCATTGGTCTCGCCTATGGAGCCATGTTTTCCATCAGCCCGACAATCGTCTCGGACCGCTTTGGCGTCAAGAGTTTCGGCGTCAACTGGGTACGCAGGGTTTTTTTATATTTACACATTTAAAATATTTATTTCTTGCTTCCTCGCCGCAAGGGATGGATGTGCTGGGCAACGGCCATCGGCGGACAGGTGATGACGCTGATATTTGGCGTGATCTACGACAGCAACGCCGACGAGAGCGAGCACTGCGGCGATGGTCCCTCCTGTTACCTGGACGCGTTCTACATCAACACGTGCGCGTGTGTCCTCGGCCTTGTCGTTGCCGCAGTCTTTTCAGCAAGACGGAAAGTCCCTGAGCTGGCCTCATTGAAATCGGCCCAGATAAAAGCCAAACAACGCTAACTTACGTACAATGCGTACACATGAATCTATGTCTGTGAAATAATGCTTAGGGTGATGTCCATGTGCGGCACCGCGGCCTGCTTGTACCGCCCAAAGTGCTCGTTAATCTCGGACAGCTGGTCCTGGGCGGCAAAGTACTCGATTGCAACGAGCTCTTTGCGCATCCTACCGGTAAGTTTGCGTGCGTTCAATACGTACAGGCCCGGAAAAAACAAAATTCTTACAATGGGTCGAGGACGCGGTACTGCACCTTTAGGTTGCCGTTGATATAGCCGGGATAGTCGAGCACACGGGCGAGCTCGACATCGCTCACTGTGTTCTTCTGCTCGTTGAAAAAGGTATCCTCGACGGCCAATGCCAAGCGATGGCGCCGATCCCACAGCACCCACGCACCAGCCCAGTCAATCCCCGTCTCGCCCACGATGCTGTGCCTGATCTGCTTTAGCGCCATTCCCTTGACGGCGGGCGGCAGCAGCACCTTCTTGGCCACGGTCTCGACCAGGTCGTCCACGGCTGCGGCCCCCTGGTTGATCGCAAAGAGCACACACGGCTTGAGCCCCATCAGGCAAAAGTACACCTCGCCGTCAAAGTTCATCTCGCGGACGTCGCCCGCGACCGCCTCGGCAACGGCCGGCTCCAGCGACCCGCCCCACTTGCGCTCCTGCGCCCGGTACGCCGTCCACGCCGCCAGCCGCTCGCTCGCGGGCCCGATGCGCCTGTCCCATACGCCTTGCCAGTGTGTCCGCCGTCGGTCCTGCGTCCGCCTGCGACCCAGCCAACGCATCGCCGTCCACACCGCCGCGGCCGCAACCGTCACGAGCACGATCGACCACGGCGACACCGACGAGAACGAGGGTGCGGCGTTGTCGCTTTGGTCGCTTTTCCTCATCGGCCGCTTTACACTTTTTCAAGTGAAAAACTCGGCAAGAGTAAATCCGTTACCCACCAAAGAGAGGCTGTTTGGAGAACCGACTACTTTTCTTTGCGTTTTTTTTTTTTTTTCCGTGTGAACGCCGATCGGATTGGAGCGCGTCGCGAAATTGCTGCCAATTTGCGTGTGGCATGCCAGAGTCGTGTGCTCAGCCTACAGTATCTCCTCAACAAGGCAGGTGCACTCTTCTTGCCCCCCTTGTGTGCACGTCGGTCAGCTAGATTCTGCCCCTAGAGTCTCTGTCCCGTCTCGGCCATGTCGGCCTTGTCGTGGTCGTGATTTTTTTTTTTTTTTTGAGACTCCGTGACTCAGCTACTTTCAAGGGTTTTCTTGTGAAAGTTGTGCTCTTTCATTGTGCACGGCACCCCGCACGACCAGCACACATTTGCTTATCTCCTCTTGTGCAGGCTAAAACTCTCCTCGGGGCGCGGCAAGGGGCTCGGAAAAAAAGGCGTTCTCGACTCTTTTTTTTTGCTTCGAAGGGTTCAGTCACTGTTCGAGACTTCATTACCGCCGCGGGTAGTTCCGTTTACCACTCTCCCCGGCCTACACAACTATGCCCCCGGGAGCCAAGGCATGTTGCGCGTTCAAACTAAACGCCCTCTGGCAGGAGGGACCGAGAGACTAAAACAAAACGATAAACAACCTGAACAGGACGCAGGCTTTGCTGTCGAGCAGGTCGGGGTGTACAGAGTCGACAAGACGATCGGGCAAGGCACCTATGGCAAGGTCAAGCTTGGTTTCCACGTTGCCACCGGCGAGAAGGTTATTGTCGAAAAGAGAGAGAGAGAGAGCGCGAGGGAGCGTTTGTTCTGACTGGTGATGTCTAGGTTGCCATCAAGATTATCCAAAAGTCCACCATTGAAAACGACCGGCAAGTCAAGCGCATTCAGAAGGAGGTGCGCTTCCTCAAGCTGCTGAGACACCCCAACATTGTCAAGGTAAAACAATGTGTGGAGGACTGGCGTGCCCAACTTGCCACACCAACACAGGTGTATGATATCCTCGAGACCGAGACCGAGATCTTCATTGTGATGGAATACGCTGCGGGCGGTGAACTGTTCGACTACATCGTTGCTCACAAGCGTGTGAGGGATAGGGAGGCACGCCACTTTTTCCGACAAATCGTGTCTGCACTGGACTACTGCCACTCTGTAAGCAACTGATGCGCTTTCTTTTTAGTCTGCACAGTCCAACTGATTGTGCCCCGCCGCAGAACTCGGTCATCCACCGTGACCTCAAACCAGAAAACCTCCTGCTCGACGAGAACAAAAACATCAAGATCATTGACTTTGGATTCAGCAATACCTTCCAGGTCAACGAACTGCTAAACACCTTTTGCGGCTCACCGTACGCTTTGTTTTTTTGGCGAGTGTTTCTACAATGCATCTTTTCAGGTTTTATGCGGCGCCAGAGATGATTCTCGGCAAGCGCTATGAAGGCCCCGAAGTTGACATCTGGTCCCTCGGTATGCAAACCTTTTTTTTTTCCTTCTTCTTTTCAAATGACTAACAATCCTCCTATCTCTCTCTAGGCGTCATTCTCTTTGCGCTCCTCTGTGGCCACCTGCCCTTTGACGACGACGATGTGAAGGAGCTTTACAAGAAGATCTCGACCGCAAACTACGTTTGTCCGCCACACCTTACCGAAGGTTTTTTTTTTTTTTATAAAGTTTCTGAGACCATTTGTTGAACTGATGGATTGGTCTGTGCAGAAATCAAGGGACTGATTGCTCGCATGATTTGTGTCCACCCGAAGAAGCGCGCAACACTCGAAGAGATCAAACAACACCGCTGGGTCAACGAAGGCTACACCTCGCCACCAAAGAGCTACCTCCCGCCGCGCCAGGCGCTCACCTCTGAAAACATTGACGACGAGCTCGTGGAAAAGGTCATCAACTTTGGATACAGCGAGGAGGACATCATTGAAAAGCTGACGAGCGTTGAGGCCAACGCCGCTCGTGAGACGTACTACCTCCTGAAAGAAATGTACGAGCGTGAAGAAAAGTTGACCAATGGTGACAAGGTATCCTTTTTTTTTTTTTATTTCTCTTGGTGCTGGTTCCCTCATGTTTTGTGCGTGCGCCGCAGAAATCACAGGTCGCAATACCGCTGGCACAGTCGCGCCCGTCGGCCAAGCAGGCGACAGCAGCACTGGACTCAATTGCCGAGGACGGTGAGTCCTCAGTCGACAGCGACTCCCCCCCAGGCGGTTCTCTCAGCAGTAGCACCAGCAGTAGCAACAAGTACTCGAAGATTATCGACGACTTTAAGCGACCGTCCGCGCCACGCTCGCGCCGTCTGTCATCCCCCGGCACGATGATTGCAGCGCAGCTAGCGTCTGGGTCAATGTACGAGGAGCTGACCGTTATCAATATTTTAAAGAAAATTTTATTACTTCTTTTGCAGACGCTCTGGATCCGCCAACCTTACGCCTGTCACGTCCAGCTCACCGCCGATCGTGACGAGCGCGTCGGCATCACTGGCCAGTCCGACGCTTGGCGCAACAGGTTCGTATCCCTCCTCGCCAGCTCCTCAACGGTCCAACCCGACCACGGACAAGGTCCCTGTCACCCGTGCTGCCCCCTTGTTCCCCAACAAGGTGCCGTCGTCCAACCGGAGAACAGCCGCAAGCACACTGTCGCCTGTTCCCGAGGTGGGTGACGTGCAGTCTCCCGAGATTACCATCGGGTCATCGCCTGGTACGCCCGTCCCCGTCCCCGTCCCCGTCACACCCTCCATCCGCTCGGTGCAGCTATCCGACTCCCAGGGCGGTCCCAGTAACGGCAGCAGTGCCATGTCGAGCCCCGCAGTCCATCGCCGGCGCATGTCGCTCTCTGCCATCGAGTACGCCGCCAAGAAGAACGCAGCAAGGTCTGAGCAAAAGCAGACCGAGATCCGCACCATCTCTGGCTGGTTCTCCGTTGCCACGACCTCGAGCAAGGTGCGAATCCCACGTTCTTGTCTTTCCTTAGGAATTTATTCATTTATTTATTTTTGGCCAGGCGATCACCGCCGTGCAGGACGAGGTCAAGCGCGCCCTCGGCGTCAACGATCTGCTGTTTGAGTTTGATGGCAACTACTGTTTCGTGGTGGAGGAGTCCAAGGAGAAGAGCACGCCCGTTTGCTTTGAGATCGAGCTGTGCAAGGTCACGCGCATGACCCTTCTGGGCTTGCACTTTAAGCGCATCCGTGGCAACATCTGGCAGTACAAGCGCATCTGCAACAAGCTGATGTCCCAACTAAACCTGTGATCAGTTGCTCTTTTTTTTCCCTCTTTTCTCCCAGTCTTTTGTAAGCATTGTTTCGTCGTTGTCTGTTGTCCGAAGAGTGCAAGGAGTGGTTTTTTCGCTCATCGAACTTTCTTTTTTTGTTTCAGTTTCGACAAGAGATGAGTGGCACTGCAAAGGCCGAAGCAGGCTCTGCGGCGTCGGCGTCGGCCTCGTCGGCCTCGTCGGCCGCGTCCCCTGCGACCACCACCACCACCAAGGCCAGCAAGAAGGAGGAGGACAAGGCAAAGAAGCAGGCCGAACGGGACGCCAAGAACAAAAAGAATGAGGAGGAGAAGGCCGCCAGAGCCAACAAGGGAAAGGGCAAGGGCAAGGATGCCGCGTCTGCAACCGCGCCCGGCGGCTCGCCCAAGGCTGTGGAGAGACGCCTGTCCAAATCCAAGCTCATACAGGACCGAACAAAGGAGTTGCAGGACGCCACGACGGCACGCCCCGTTTCGTCCACCTCGGCAACCCTCAGCGCAAACAGCACCAAAGCCGCACTGACCACGCTCGAGTTGGCCCTGCGCGACGGTGTGGAGATGCTCAAGGTAAAAGCTGGCTGCTCTCTCCTCGTCTTTTTTGTCACTTGGCGCTAAAATAAAAACAGTACTGCGAAAAGCAAAAGCCGCACACGAGGTTTGTTAGACTGGACGTGGAGAGACTGGAGCTGACGTGGGGCCCGGACGTGAACCATGCCACCAAGAAGCGCATCCGCGTGGACGACATTCGCGAGGTCCGCCGTGGGCAGGAGACGGAAAAGTATCTTGCATTTGGATAATTTTTTTTTTTTTCCTTTTCGTTTTTGTTTACCGTTTTTTCGCCGACACAGGTTCCTGAAGCACCACGACCCGAGCAAGGAGGACTTGTCATTCTCTGTTGTCCACGGTGCACACTTTGACACGCTCGATCTCGTGTGCTCGTCTGTGGAGGAGCGTGAGAACTGGGCCGGCACACTCACAAAGCTGCTCGCAAAGCTCAATGGAGACGGCGACCCCCTCGAGATTGTGCTCAAGCAGGTGTCTGCTTGCTATTGGCCCTTTATGCGGAGAAACTGACGGCAAAAAATTGACATTATTAGGCCTGGAAGATTGCCGACCGCAACAACGACAACAAGGCCGATCTGAAGGAGATAATGAAGATGCTCAAAGGTGTGTTTTCAGATTTCTCTGTCAACATGGCGCGAATTGACTTACTGTCGTTGCAGCGCTCAACATCAAGGCACCCAAGAAGCAGATCAAGATAGATTTCAAGAAGCTAGACAAGGACAAGAAAGGATGGCTTGATTTCGACCACTTTGTCGTGT